>Ga0181557_1000045_pt1 | contig 137760 bp, 94 predicted proteins | sample 011ome_23_FD_148632 | JGI IMG/M metagenome (GOLD analysis project Ga0181557, IMG submission 148632) | Coastal salt marsh microbial communities from the Groves Creek Marsh, Skidaway Island, Georgia - 011506CT metaG (spades assembly) | ecosystem: Environmental > Aquatic > Marine > Intertidal zone... | reverse complement strand
ATCTACACTATTACTATCATCAAAGCAATCATCATCTACACCTGTATCAACTTGACTACAGTCGTACATTTTGATACCACCATCTGAACCTCCGGCGATGAGCCAAAGCGTGTTCTTTTCGTCACGCATCCAACACGTGCGCCACGCGCCTTTCCCGCGAAACCCTTTGAAACACATCGACGCTTTTATATCTTCTCCGGTAATTCCTTTCCCCTCAGTGGCGATTGCTCTTTCCTCATTCTTTACGTTGACGTTGTTGTCATTGAATGGCTCTAGCGCGTATCTATCTTTGCCGTTCGTGACAACTTGCCGGAAACCATTTTCGTCCTTTGGCGCTTCGAAAACGCGCACGTTTCTGTCCTCGCACGTCGTCGCGATGAGGTCTAAACTACCTCTCCCGTATTTATTCAACGATAACGGCTCGCAATCCCAACATCTAGCTTTGTGACCGAATATAACTTCAGACGCGCGAACGCATTTCAAAAAAACGACGTCGTATTTGTCTTTCCCTTCTTCTCCCTGTTTCGTCTCTTTCGTAATATTCGGCAACGCGAAAACTCGAATCGTTCTGTCCTCGCTCGCGCTCACGACAAACTTCCCATCCTCCGAAAACCGACACCGCATTATACCACCGTTGTGCCCTTGTAAACTCGCGTATGGATACGTGCCTTGCTTGTTTTCTCTCCCGCAAAACCACACCAATAATTCCCCGAACGCTGTCCCGGCGCACACTCGCATCCGCTTCCACGTCTCCCCTCTCAAAGCCGCGCAGTACAACAAACTTTCCGCCGCACATCGAGAAACATCTAAACACCGCGGCGCGCAATCAAACTCGCTCACACTCCACGGCAACGTCCACCTTTCCACCGAATTATCTGAAAGCGCGACCGCTAAAGAATGGTACCCGTACCCGTCCCCAGACGCGTCCGGAGCGCACACTTTGCAGTCGTGCACCCAATGCGAGAACGCGCAACCTACCGAGAGAATGAATTCGCACCTAAATCCATCATCATCATCATCATCGTCGGAATACCACGTCACATCCGACGAGTCGCTCTCACTCTCACCACCCGCGCTTCCTACTTCCTCTTTTGTCTTTCTTCTCGTCTTCTTCTTCGGCAACCTCAGCGCTACCGCGCTGGCGAAATTCGCTCCCCAAACCACCACCCCGAAGCTCAAATCCTCCGCGTCGTCCAACGACGGTTCCCGTCTCATCCCGTGCACTCTCGCGCCTTCCGGGAGCGCCACAGGGCACGACGCGAGTAAACACTCTTTCCTCCTTTTATTTTTCTCGTCGCGCTTCTTTGGCGGCGCTTTGTCTTCTTCTCCGCCGCCGGCGCAAAAGTCGTCTTCTTTCTCGCTTCGGTGCTTTTCCCCGTCGTCATCATCATCATCATCAGCGACGAAGAACGGATCGTACCACAAGACCGAGCTCCCGATTCCTACTAACAAAGTTTGTCTCGGTAAATAACGCGCGTCTAATTTGTCAATCGAGAGTAACGAGGTCACGTCGCCGACGTAAGAGTCCCGCACAATCTCCCGTTTACGACTCATACATGTTCTTCTGAAGCAAAACTTTTCCCAAAGTGGACTCTTCACACTTTTCCTCAACTCGCGGAGAAAGCACAAACATCGAACGCTTTGAAACGATGAAAACGAGGACGATTTGTGGTCAACTCTCTCGCCCTTTTTGTCGTCGTCGTCATTTTTGCCTCGTTTTCGTGGTCGCATTCGTCCTCTTCGCGAAGATCGCGCGGGCGCAAGAACACCACGACCCCGGGGAAGATGATGATTTTGCCGCTCGGCATCAATCTCTCATCCCATCGACGCCGACGTTCCACCCACCCTCGGGCGCGTATCCAGGACCGGTGTTCGTGCGCGTGGACCCGGGGAGACAGACGAGGAGGAAAAAGGGGGCGACGACTGCGATGGGAGAGAGCGAGTGCGAGAAAATAGTCGTGACGGTGGATGGGAAGCCGCCCGAGGAGGAGGATATGGAGGAGGATATGGAGGAGGAGAAAACGAGGATCGATTACCTACACAAACCGGTTCTTTTACGAAGAGAAGGCGTGCACGTGGTGAAAGCGGTGTGCACGACCGGGTCTCGATTCGGGACGCAGAATCAAGCGGAGTATGTCGTTTTGCCAAGTCTCGCGACGACCGGCGCTCGCGGCGGCGTCGGTCTTCTCGGCGAAGAAGAAGACCAAGGAGGAGGAGGGAAAGAAGGAGGAGGAGGGAAAGAAGGAGGAGGAGGACAGTTGATAGATAAAGACCACGATAACAACGACATTAACAACAACAACGGGGCGAAAAGGATAGCTGGAGTTATTTTCTTAGGGATATTTTTAATCATCGGGATGTTGGCGACGCTTGGAGTGTGCGGCGCGGCGTTTCAGTCCTTCCGCGGGGAGTTTGGACGAGGCGCGCAACGGTTCGTCGGACCGGGCGTAGGGAACAACGCGACTTCGCGAAGGAGTAGATTGGGTAGCGTTGGAAGTGGCAGCGCGGCGGACTTTGTGAATTGGTTCGAGAGGAATAGAGAGAGGGCGGTTGCGAGTGGGTCGCGATTGTTGAGTGATTTAGAGATGAGTTCGAGCGACGTACCGAGGGCGGGGAGTAATACTCATCCGGGGTCGGCGAGTCAAGCGAACGAGGCGAACGAGTTCACGTTGGACGATCCCGACGAGGCGAATAAACGAGATTAATACCTAAATTTCTTATCACGAAAATATGATAATTGTGTTGAAATAAAATCCGCTTTGCTATTAGTGCTTTAAATGTCTTAAAATTACGTTCTCCACGCGTCGCTCTTTTCCGCGTCGTCTTCCTCTTCCCACCACGTGTTCACCACCAACCCGCTTCTGGCCGTTTTCATGAAACTCCCCTCCGGATCGCTCAATCCAAGCGCAATCAACATCTCCTCCTTCGCCTCGCCTAAAGTAAATCTGTCCTCGTCTTCCGCGATGCACGCCAAAACCCCGTTGGATTGTTTAATCATCACCTGCCACGGCGCCGGGTACTCTCGAAACACCGCGCCGGAATAGTTCACCACAAACGGCGACACGGTAATCGATCTCGAATACGCTCTCGATCGTAAATAAAATACCGGTTTAAAATAACTCAAGAAATCGTAGTGCAAACGCTTCGGAGGAAACGAAAACAACCCCAAATCCGCTCTCAACGTGTCCAACTGATTGTTCAACATAATAATCGGCCTTCCTCCCGACGTCGTCTTCACGAATTGTTCCACATCTGGCAACTCCCCGCAACTCACGTTCACGATGATAAACACGTCCGCGTTCTCAAAATCATCGTCCATCTCGTCGTCCGCACTCCCAGACCTCAACCCTCTCCCCGCGCTCATCTTTTGAAACATCCCGGTAATCGACGCGTCTTGCTTCTTCCCGTCCAACGTGTTCAGCGTAACGCCTTCGGACATCATCAACGAATTCGAAAACACCTTCTTCGCCCTTCGAAACTCCACCCCATCCGGTAAACAAATCTGCACTCTCTTCCCCAACTTCTCGTATAAGCTCGAGCCAATCACTAACGCGTATTGCACGTTCGCGTCGATGTACACGTCCGAGGCCGCTTTGTAATCCGCATCCTCCCCTGGCACCGCTGGAAACTCAACCTCTAAAAGTTTCTCCCCATCGTTCAAAGCGTCTTGGACCGATCCGAACGCGTCCATGCACATGGCCGCGTAGGATGGTGGGCAATACGTTGGTCGACCGTCGTTTCTTCCTTTTCGCGCGTTCGAAGGGTCCTCCGGGGTTCCGCCTGGGATCGCTCGGAAAGGTAAAGATGTCTCGTCTTTATCCGTCGACGTCGCCGCTGCTTTGGTTTTTCCATTTTGGGAAGAAGAAGAGGGAGAAGAAGAAAAAGCTTTGGCTTTGCACGATTTTGAGCGCAAAAGCGGCTTTGTCGACAACTTTTTGGTCTCACCGCTGCTCGAGAAAGAACGACAGAGCGTTTTTACCGCGTTCATGGATGATGACATCTCGTAAACGCGTGGGTACATGTGTGGGGAAATATCTTTAACTTTTGGGGGTACATTTTATCTCTCGCGTATTACACGATGACTCTCTCTATGCTCTCTGTGCTATATATATGATCTGCGCTTCTCCTACTATACTCTATAAAAACTCCACGGGAATCCTCTCTCCGTTTGTGGTCCCAACTCTCGGCTTCCCAGCTTTTAACCACTTCCGTTTCACGTCGTTCAATTTCTCCTCGCTCGTTTCTCGGTGCAAACATTCGTTCAACGCGTTCCCTTCCTCTCGACACTTCCAGACGATGGATAACGTGCGTCCTTTGACGCACTCGTAGTAAGTCTTTTGCGCTCGAGCGCAGGTAGATAACGCTCGCTCTTTCATGATCGTGATCAACGCTTCCTCTTCTTTCTTGAGGAGGCCGGACCAATCGTCCGGGGGGGCTTGCCGAGCGTTCATTTTTATGGGGTGAATGCGTTGTACGCATTGCCTCAGAAACGTCCGCGCATTAGTGCACGCAAAAAGACTGCGCGACAGAGAGAGAGACGCAAAGAGAGAGAGAAAGAGAGAGAGAGACAAAGGCGCCGAGTTTCGGTCGTTTCCGAATACCACCACTACCACTGCTGAGAATAACAGTCTTCTTCGTCTTCAAACAATCATCATCATCATCATGTCTCTCCCGAACGTTTCCGAATGGTTCAAACCGAGGATTCAAACTCGTCCAACCTTGGAGAAAGCGCTCGAAAGTTCTTCACGTCTGGACGAAGAAAGTGTCTTTAATCTGCAAATATTGACGCATTTACGCTCAAAGTTGGAGTTTCGAGAAAGTGCGGAGGTGTTTTTGCGAGAGGCGAGGGAGAAAATGCTACTTCCGAGGCGAATGGATGCGAACGGATTTGAACGCGAGATGAGCGTGTGGGAGATGGAGGCGAAGTTTGGGATGACGCGAAACGACGCGAAACGACGGCAGAGACGATATGATATAAATGAGGAATACATACGAAATATACATACGAAATATAGTTGGAAAATGTATTACGCGGTGACGCCGCCGCGCGCCGACGCGGCGGCGGGGGGGATGAAAAATCCGCTCGCGGTGGTCGCGAGAGGCGGGCGTCGACCGGGCGTGAGAGTGGACGCGAACGAGAAGATATTTTTGCAATTTGACGACGGGGAGACTGCGTTTACGAGAAAATGCGCGAATACTTATTTTGGCGAAAGATTTGAGTGTCAAAGGACGCTGCACGCGCACAGAGACGCGTGTTATTGCGCGGTGTATAATAAGAAAGGGGATAAGTTGGTGACGGGAGCGGACGATTGGTTGGTGAAAATATGGAACGCGAGGAACGGCGGATTGCTCGCGAGTTGTCGAGGACACACGGAGCCGATTACGATCGTTGAGGTTTGTCCGAGAGATTATTTAGTCGCGTCTGGGTCTCTAGATAAAGACGTGAGAACATGGAAATTGGAGAGTGGAGAACCGGTGTCTGTTTTGAAAGGGCATTTTATGCCAATTACAGTGGTATTGTTCAATCCGGCAAAACCTTGGATTCTCGCGTCGGCGAGCGAAGATGGAACGATGAGGTTGTGGCACGCGTATAAACACTCTGGAGAGCAAAATGCGGCCGTTTTTGATGTCCACGGTATGGTTTCAGGACCGCAAGCGGCGGCAGACAACGACATCGATAGGAATGGGAACGAGAACGAGAATAACGAGAACGATACCACCACCACCAACAACAACATCAACAACAACAATAATAATAACAACAATCCTCCGGATGAGCAACGGCAACAACAAGTACACGGTCGGGGAAGACCACGAACTCGTCTCACGCGAGTATCCACTCTTTCCTTCAATTGTGATGGAACGGCTTTGATTGGGGGAACAGATACGTGTGCTTTCACGTCTTCTCGACTGTTTTGTTACGACTTCGATTTGAGTAAAATAAATGATGAAGCTGCAGGCGAAGCTCCTCCAATCCACGCGATGCGCGCTTACGATATGCCAAGTAATGGCACATCGCCGTGTGCTACGCACACGCATGATGTAGATGTAACAAAATTCAGTAACACGGACCCGCGCACCTTCATATCGGGAAGTTCAGATGGATATGTAATGTGTTGGCGAATGCCGCCGAAACCCGCAGATGGTGATGGGATGATAGCGTTGTCGACAAAAAATGCGAGCGTCGATAAACGCGTGCGATGTGTCTGGAAAACGCAATCTGAATGTTGGAGAGAGAAATGTATGGATGGAAATGGCGATATTCAAAGGCCATTTGAAGTTCTTCAAGCGGTCTGGACGAAAGATGATAAATACGTTATCGCTACATTTGCCAACGCGATGCGTACAGCTGAGGGCGACGGTGCATCCCCGTCGGTAGAGTTTTTTCATTCGCATTCTGGAGAGTCGGAAGGAATCATTGGACATAATAGTCATGAGAAAACCATTGTCACTCTCGAACCGCATCCTTTTTATCCAGAAATCTACTTAACGGGAGGTTACGACGGTCGAATAGAAATGCGATGTATCGGTGGTTTGACGAAATCCATGCGAACGTTCCGTCCAGAATTTAATGGCATTAAAATCGTGGAGTTGCACTGGAATCCGGATGGGTTATCGTTTGTAGCTTCAGATGTAATTGGTAATTGCTATCTGTTTGGCGTCGGTGATAACAAACGCTACTTAACGCAGAAAAAAGAGCAGTTTTTCAGCGTCGAGTTTGTCCCAGAATCTGACATCGCGCGAGACGAACACGGTGTCGCGAGAGTATACCAGGATCCTCCCGCTAATCTGGTTTATGGCGAGACCCTTTTTGAGCGCTACAGTTTCGGATCAGAAGTCCTGTGCGATCAAATGGGCGATCCGTACTCGGCTCCTTTCGTGGATGCGTTCAAGAAGGGTGAAAATCTTGAGAAGTATTTTTGTGCTATTCCTCCAAACCCGTCTGAGCGCGAATTTGAAGGTGTGTGGAACCGACGAGACGGATGTAAACACTCATCGATGGTACAGTTGATGATATCGAATCGATACAACCTAAATGAATTCGTTTTGGGGGACGATCCGGTATTAGAAAACGACGACGAAGTGGACGATCCAGACGACGTGGAGAGAGATCCGGACATTATAATATCAGATGATGACGACGATGACGACGATGAAAACGAGAACGACGCTGCCATGGACGATTTAAGAGGATTGGAAGATTCAGAGAACGCAAACGCCTCCGACGACGACGAAGACGACGATTGGGGCGTAACCACTCGGCGTAGAACGCGAAGGCGCCGCGCCGATAATAGAGTTCGCATTGAGGCGGCTGAAAACAGACGCCGTTTGCGAAGAGCTGGCCGAAGATCGTACGTCGAGTCCGAGACGGATACCGACGAGGAAGAAGAGTACGAAAGCGATGGAGATGCCGAAGACGAGGAAGAAGAGGCACGACTGCGAACGAGACGACGTCAGAATAGTCAACAACTCAACTCAGAGTCAGAGGAAAATGAAGCAGAAGAAGAAGAAGACCGTCGCCCAGGGCGCCTCACGTTCGTCATGGGTCCTGCTAAACGTTCCGATCAATGCTTCAGTTGGTTATTACGCGAATTTCAGGGATATGGCTGTTACGTTCCACAACTCGGTGACTCGGTCATGTACATCCCCCAAGGTCACGAAGAGTTCCTCGATGCAATGGAGGATACTCTCTCATGCCGCGTTTGGGAAGAGAAAGAGGATGTTCGATTCTGCGAACCTTGCGTCGTCTCAGATTTGAAGTATATCATCAACACGAGTAACGGAAGTAGAATTACGGATGCCCCATACGAGACGATTTGTGAAGTGACGTTACGATTCGCAGACCCGCGAAGCGCAAACTTCGGGGAAACGTTCTCACTGAAACTTCCGAGGTTGTCCGTTCCGGATTTTATCGTTTGCGTGGACAGATTTACAGACGCTCGCGAGCAGAAATGGAAAGCGAACGATCAAAATGTTTTCTGTCTTTGGGATTGGGAGATTGAAGATGAGGAACATCCGGGTAATTTCGGCACATGGTGGCACGGCGAAATCTCCTCGGTTGTGAAAAACGAAGGTCGATGGCGCGGCTCGCCGTGGAACAACTTACGCATCACGTATTCCAACCAAGCGAATGAAACCGTCACGCACTGTTTCTGGGAGCTATTTGACGCGGACGATAAATTGCGCTGGCGTCGGGCAGCGGAAGCGAGACAGCGCAATCGAGCGAGCGATTGTCTTCTCGGACCCGCTTTATCTACCGAAGTCACTCGCGCGCTCACGCAAAAAGTTGAAAAACTCATCGCCAACGATAGGTTCCTCGCGTACGTCACGGACGCTTCGTGCGACGACGTTTACCTTCGCGAGAGTTTGGGCGTAAACGCAAACTATTGCAAAATTGTTCCGCTTCCGATGTCCCTGGAACGGATAAAACACCGACTCAAAGGTCGATACTATCGTCAACTCGATGCGTTCAAATCCGACGCCGAGTTGATATGGACCAACGCTGCCTTATTCCACGGTCTTAACTCGAGCTTTGAAGCCGTCGCGAAGGAAATCAGAGACGAACTGTTGAAAGACGTCGACGAAAACGACTTTGTCGCAGAGACGCACGAAATTCATTTGAACTTTCCGAGTTACGGCGTCATTAAGAAAGAGAAGAAGAGCGAAGAAGAAGAAGAAACAGCAATGGAGAATGAAGACAGAGCGAGAATGATTTCGGAAGAAACGAAAGCAGAGGAGGAGAAAGAAGAAGAACAACAACCGACTTCGCGACGAACCACTCGAGCGAACGCTTTGACGACGCCTCGAGATTCGCTCCCTTCGACGACCCAAAGGTCTTCCTCGCGACTCAGAAGAGGTAGCAACAGATAGAAGATAGAAGAAGAAGAAGAAGAAGAAACAAACAAGCGCGGCGTGTACAGCTAGTAGTAGAAATAGGATTCAGCATCTCGAAAAGAGAGCGCCGCTGCTCTGCGTGTAAAGTAATACTGCTAACGATGATGATAATATACAAACGACGAACTCTTTCTTTCTTTCTTTCTCTCCCCCAGCCGCGCTATTAGTATTAATACGTCCTCCCCCCTCCCCCCGTTATCTCCCCGGCGGCTTTCTTGTGGTAAAACAAGTCCGTCTTGGCGCTCCCTAAGTTTATAATCTTTGGACACCCGTCCCTGTCCTTCTCCTGTATCACGCACCCTTGACAGTAATACGCGTCCGAGACCCCAACTGCGCTGCATATGACGCACCTTCCTTGATTGGAGCCGTAATTGCACTCGTCGCACACTCTCACGAGCGTCGAAGGGCGGACGTAGGAATCGCAAATCACGCATTTTCCGTCGCACTTTTCGCAGAGCCGACCGATGGCAATGCCGGGCATTTTTCGGCACATGATTAAGTCTGGGTGGTGTTTCGCCATTTTGAGATCGAGAGCGCGTCACCACGACCAATATGTGCGAGTTTCCGACTGTGTTTGTGCGTTGTACTTCAAAAGTTGCGTATAAAAATGGCGAATTTGGGGAAAGTCTTCAAAGACTCACACTGCGAACGAGACGACGACGACGACGATGCTCGCCTCTAAAGCACCACCAATACCACCAAAGACAAAGCAAAAGCACCCTTTTTCGACGATGCGCAAGAAACACCACCATTCGCGAAGAAGTGCGGCGTTCTCGTGCTGTTCCGATGATGCTCATCATCACTCTCGAAGACAGAGCAGGAGGACGGTTGTGTTCACCGCCGTCGCTGCGTGTACGCTCTCGAAAACAAAGACAGTAAATGAAGACGATACAGGAGCGGCGTGGGCGTACGAGGACGAGAAAACAGTCCCCGCGCACCAAACGGAGGACATGCCACCGGTAAAGTATAAAGAGTACGTGGATTACGACCGCGGGTTTTCGATGAAAGTTCCCGAGGATTGGCTGATGGATACACCGAACGGTGTTTTGGAGAGAGAGTTTCATCCGAGAGCGGAGTACGGAGGAAGACGGTGCACAGTTATCGTGAATCCAGTTGGGAAAGTGGAAAGTAAGAGCGACGGTGGGCGCGGTATTCCAAAGCTGAGAGACTTAGAGATGGAGGAATACACATCGGCGGAGAAGTTGGGCAAGACGAGAGCGAACGACTTTGCGCCGTTGGAGGGCGCCACGGGAGGCGCGAAAGCGGCGACATTTTTAGTCAAAGCGGAAGAAAAGGAAGACGGCAGCTTGTATTTTTACGAGTGGAGGAGTCAAGCGATGTTGAACTTCCACTTTTGGGAGGTGGCGGTGTTAGGTCCGGGCATGAGAGGATCCGGGAGAAAGTTAGGGAGGAGAGACGTCGTTTCGGTGAAATGTCAAATGCCGGAGGACGGCATGACGCCGGGAGACGTTGAAATCTTCGAGACTATCACGCAGAGTTTAAAACTGTTGCCATTGGAAGAGGTGACAGTTGACGATGAATTTTGATGATGCTTGTATTAGTTGCTAAATTAAAGTAGTAGTTTTAAATTGCCGCCTGTTCTATATAATATTACATTATGCCGTGTGTACTTACGTAACACCTATTTTACTCTTCTCTCGCCTCGATTACGAATCAACTCCGCGTCCTTTTCTATACCTTCTAACCGTAAAACATCCACCAACCGCAGCGCTTCCTCCAGTCGTTCCTTTAACTTTCTCTCCCTAACAATCATCTTTTCCCTCAACAACTCGAATCGTTCTCCGTTCCTTAACATTCGATTTTCCTTTTCCAGCTTTTCGCACCGCTCGCGATGCGAATCCCGCTCCTCCTCCATCTCCGTCGCTTTCCTCATCCACGTTTCCACGGAGTCATACACCTGCTTCACGTACGCCTCGTTCTGTTCCGTTCTGTTCGTTATATCTTTCATCGCGCGTTCGCTTTCTTTCTTCGCTTTCTTCAATTCCACTCGCAACGTCTGCGAAAGCCTTCGCTCGTGGACAACTTTAGTTCTCATCTCTGCAACGAAAGCACTCTCTCGCGAATCGAACACGTCTCGCGCGCAGATACTCGCGCCATCGCTCAAAGTCTTCTCCTCTTCCTTTTCCTTCTTCTGGGAAAGGAAATAGCTCCTGACGTTCGCCATCAGTTTCTCCACGTCCACTTTTCTTTCCTCTTCTCCTCCTCCCGAACGGCTTTCCCGAAGCAACTTCGTGGTCGTTTCAAACGAAATCTCTTGTTCGGTATACGGCCACAGTTTGCGTATCTCGTACCGCGAGTACTGGTGAGAAGCTTTCTGTGCTCCCAAATGTACCTCTATCGCCGTTTGGAGACGTTTGACGAGTCGGTCGATCTCCGTATTCATCTCTCAAACGCGTCTCGGGAAGTGTTTCGTTTGGGGAAATTCGTACGTTTCTTCACTCTTTCATACGCGCGCAAATATGATGGTCGCTCCTGTTTTCTCCTCCTGTTTTCTCCTCCTCTTCTTTGCGTTAGCACCTTTGGCGAAGGCGCAACTCCACCACCAACACTTCGGAGGAGGAGGAGGAAAAGGAATACCCGAGGAAGCGAAAGCGGATGAATCCGTCATGAGGAACCAACGCGTCCTGGGAACGAGAATAGAACGAAGTTTAAGATGGAATTCGAGAAGCGCGACGGCGAAACAAATATGCGCGAGAAACAGACACGGAGCGGAATGGAGCGGCTTGTTGAACAGAGCGGATAAGTTTATCGAGGAATTGAACCAAGAGATGGACGGGGGGGGAGGTCACGTGACGTTTTACGACTCCGCGCTAAACCGGCCGGTGTTTGCAGTGACCAAACGACCTCTGTCGCAGTTTTTGGAGGAAAGCGTCAAGCACGGATGGCCATCTTTTCGGGCGGAAGACGTCGTGTGGGAGAACGTGAGGATATTAGACGACGGCGAGGTGGTGACGAGAGATGGTTTACACCTCGGGCATAACATTCCAGACGAGAAAGGAGCGAGATTTTGCATCAACCTCGTGTGCGTCTCCGGTTTCGCGCCGGAGAGATAGACGTAGTGATATGATGATTTGTATAAGATTGTAACAATAATAATAATAATAGTGACTGCGTTGCTCAGCTTTTCTCAATCATCCGCTCGAGACCGCTTGGCAATCCGGTTGACCTCCGTCGTTTTTGCAGGAACACTCGGCTTCGACTTTACACTCGCAAGACGCGTCGCATACCATCAAGTTATTCTCCACCATGTACTCGTGGAACCCATGACTGGGTAACAGCGCCATGAACGTAAACTCATTTCCTCTGACGTACTTTGCAAACGCTCCGTTGGCGGACCATTCCCCGTCGATTCTCAAAAACACCGCCTCTTTTCCTCTCTGGTCTCTATCGCCGACCAAATACACGTAAAAGCCCAAATCTTCAAACCTTTTCGCGATTTGAAACGTACCATCAAACACCAAACTCGCAATCTTATTCGTCTTCAACATCGTCTTCCCTCCTTCCAACATAATATCCGCCGCCGCCTTATCCACGTGCACTAAACTAATCGCGTGATTGATGCAAAAGCCCAACTTCAAACCGACTTCGCTGGAGCACCACTCCCCGTCCGGCGTTTTCGTCTCCAAATCGATAAACTCCGTAACCTTCGCCCCGTACGCGTGCGTTTGCTTCTTCCCAACATCTATCGTCTCTTTCTTCTTCTTCTTCCCAATCAAAACGCCCATGTGATTGTACGCCTTCTTCGCCTGTCGATTATCGATCAACATCTGTTTATCCGTCTCGTACAACCTCACGTCGCAATTCTCCTTCCTATTACTCGCCAACATCTCGCTGTGCACCCTACCCGCAAACGCTCTCCCTTCCGGCGTCGTCCCGACCAAACTGATAATCCTGCACTCTCCCTCGATCGTGTTGCTCTTCGCGAACGCTTGCACCGCTAAATCTGCCGGCACTTTCTTCGCGCCGAACGTGATTCTCCCTTTCTTATTCGCTTTCGAGACCACCCCGGAGTCTTTCGCAAACGACGGTAAAAAGTCGCAGTGCTTATTCCTGGAATACTCCAACTGCGCGTGTTTCATGCTCTGGTCGCAGGTTGGACTTGGAGGACTGGTCGGTGGCATAGGAGGGGCGATCTTACCGAACAAAGGTGAATTCCCCGCGTCCATCTTGTGCGCCATGCGTATCGCGTCGTACACGCTTTTCGCTGGATTTTTCGGATACTTCTCCGCCAACGCGTAACATTTCGGTAAAATCTTATGCAAACTCTCCTCCGTGATGTGCCCGGACATTTGCGCGGCGATCAACCCAGTTTCGCACTGCGCCACCGGCTCTGCCACGTTCCCGAGTTTGTCCGTGAGATTTAATCTCGGGTTCAGTTGTAAACCGTCTCGGTGCCAAAAGAGGTGGACGAGCGAGAGAAGGACAAACGGGATCCAAAATGGACGCAAAGTGTGCGCGAAGAACTCGCGCGCGCGGAACCCGAAAACGGCCATTCTTAGCGTTAGTATTTCCTTTCGTTGTCGTCAGTCTTCTAGAGGACTTTGTCTTCTTTGTCTTCTTCTTCTCAGTCTTTTTAGGAGTTTGATACTCGCTCGCTCTCGTTTCTACAAGAAGAGACAAGTTCTTTATTACAAGGAGGAAGAAAAAGTGAAGAAAATCGAGAGAGAAACGCCGAAACGCGAAAGCGTTCGAACGCGATCTCCTAAAGCGAAGAGGAAAGGAGGAAGAGGAGGAGGAATCAACGATGCATGGTCTGTGCGATAATGTACACTATTCAACGCGTTTCTACTTCAATCATCGAATGACACGAGACATAATTATTATTTAGCTAAAAGCGGGTAGCGCTTCCTATTCATCGGGCGACGTTGCAGGCGCATGTTGTCGGTGCGTTTATTATTTCTGGTCCGTTTACCTTTGGTGTTTACGCCCCACGGCGATACGGATTGATTGCCACCTTTCGATCGGCCTTCGCCGCCACCGTGGGGATGGTCGATCGGGTTCATTGCCGTACCGCGGACGGTTGGACGGACGCCTTTCCATCTTTTCGCCCCGGCTTTGCCCATGTTGGTGTTTTGGTGCTCGCGGTTGGAGAGGACGCCGACGGTGGCGACGCATTTGGACGGGACGAGGCGGAGTTCACCGGAGGGGAGTTTGATGGCACAATAGCCGTCGGCGCCTTTTTTAACCAACGTGGCTGAGGCACCGGCGGAGCGCGCTAAAGCGCCGCCGCGACCGGGGACGAGTTCGACGTTGTGCACGATGGTGCCGATGGGCATTTCCGAGAGCGGCATGGCGTTACCCGGACGAACGTCGATTGCAGAGGAAGGATCACGACCGTCCGCGGGTTGACCACCTCTCGAAGAAATCACGTCACCAGCTTTCGCTCCATCCGGTGCTAAAATATACCTTGGTTTAATCCCGTCCGGATAATCCACCAAAGCGATTCTCGTCGTTCTGTTGGGATCGTATTCAATCCTTCTAATCACTCCGTTCACGCCAAACAAATCTCTCTTAAAATCAATCACGCGATACAAACGCTTGTGACCACCACCTTTATGCCACACCGTGATTCGTCCGTGATTATTTCTCCCCCCACTCTTCGTTAACCCTTTCGTCAACGCTTTCAAAGGTTTACCTTTCCATAACTTCGATCGATCCGTGATGACGCGACCGCGGAACCCGGGCGTGGTTGGTTTATACGCTTTCAATCCGGCTTCTTTCATTTGCGAGAGCGATTTGGCGTACGTGCGGACTTGAGTGCCTATAAACATCGTCCGCGGCGCGATGGAGTACGTATCCTTCTGCCAGACTCTTTTCGCCGTCTCGAGTGATGCGCCACCGCCGCCGCCGCTCCAACGACACGTACCGCTCAAGCTCTGCCTCGTTTGACTCCTACCAAAGTCCACTTTGCCACCGAATCTGATCTTCTCTCCGCCGCTCAAAGCGTCCTTTCGCGGAGAGAAATGCGAAGAAGAGGAAGAGAAAGGAGAGGACCAAAACCGCTTTAAGGTGGTGTTGTTGTCGCTGTTGCTCGTGCCGTTCAAAAAACCACCCCTTTTCGAACACGACGCGAATACATTCGATGCGGCGCGAGAAGACATTTGCATCATCGAACGCGCGCGATGTTGTTCTCGTTGTTGTTCTCCTTCGAGCGTCGTCGTTTTTGCCATCTCCCGCGCCGAGGCGAGCAATCTCCGAATCACAAACCGCGACGATGATCGCGAAGTTGCTGCTGATGGCGACATGATGAGTACACTTCTTCTTTCGCGAAAGAAGCCGTCGTCTTTAAGTAACAAAGTTATGAGGGGGTTTCCCGATGAGGACAAGATGTGGTGGATGTAAATAAATACGCTGGATGATATACTAGTAAACGTTACAACCGCCTCCTTAAATAGAAGCATAAATAGAAGCATAAAAGCGTCATCGACTGTTCTCCCTTCCGTCCTCGAGTTCTTTTATTTCGAGTCCTTCTACTCCTTCCGTCGTCGTTAACAACTCTTTGTCGCTTTTCGCGCTCGCGTAGACGTGCTGACAGACTCTGAGAAACTGAAACGAGACCATGAGCGTCCAGACGTGATTCAAGGTCATGCTCGCGCTTCCTGGCGAGTATAGTTTCATCCACGCGGCTAAAGCGACGGTGAGGAGGAGATTGAACATTTGGGTTTTGCCGACGTATTTGGCGCCGCCCATGCCTATGCGGATGCCGTCGGCGGCGTAGGTGAAGGAACTGACGCCGACGGAGGCGACGACGTACGGTTTGACCGAGGCTAAGGATTTCACCAGTTCGGGTTCGATGAGGTTGAAGTGACCGGCGGCGGAGATGGTGATGGAGGCGACGCAGCACAGGATGATCGCGGAGAGAATGGCTAAGCAGAAGAGGATGCTGCGCATCCAACACGCTTCAATTTTGTTCGTTTTCAGTTTTTTGGGTAGGAGGACGGTGCCGAGCGTGAACAACGGTTCGATGAGGTAACAGACGAAGAAGTATATATCGAGCGCGTATTTGTTGCTCGCAGCGGCGATGACACCTATTTGCGTCGCCAGCGCGGTGCACAAAGTATAGACCAGCATTCGCGAGGCGGAACCGCAGAAAAGCCAGAGGGTGGAATCGGTGACGTCGGACTTGTTGAGAAGGTTAATCGCTTTCATCAGCAGTTTCGGTAAATCTTTGGAGCTTCGGCGAACGGTCTGGGAGATGTTAAAGAAGCCTCGATTGTTCGCGCTGACCAAGAAAAATCCAGCCGCGACGAGTTGTCCTACACTCATTGCGGTACCGGCACCGATAACAGAAGCCAAACCTCCGTAACTGGGATGAATCAACGCGACTTGAAGAACCACCGTCGCTAACATGGCTAATCCAAACGCGCATAATGGCGTCATCCCGTCTCGTTCACCCATGTACGCGCCCTCAAAGGTCACGCCGACGGCGAAGAAAGGCAATCCGAAACATCGAATGGCCGTGTATAATCTCCCGAGTCTCAAAGCTTCACCAGATACGCCCAATATTCGCATCGCCGGCGCGTACATGAATTGCATCGCGAGCGCGAACGCGATGCCTAACCCAAACGCGGCTAATACGCTCGCTTGCACAATTTCTCTCGTCTCTTCGGTGACCACGAACTCTTGATTCCCTTGTTGTCGTCGTTGACTCATTTTCTCTTCTTCTTCTTCTTCTTTTTCTCCTCCTACCTCGTCCAACTCATCTAACGAAATCAAACTCCTCGCCGCGCTCGCTTCGCTCACCGCCGTCGTCACCCCGACGCTCAACGCGAAACACACCTCCTCGATCAACCAAAACATCACCGACGACGGCGCGATGGCGGCTAAGTACACCATGCCGACTCTCCCAACCAGTAAGCTTTCCGTGCATCCAATCGCCGGTTCGCACAAAACGCTCAGCAACGAAGGCACCCCGAGTATATAGACCGAGCTGATTATTTTCATCAGCGTTGGTTTCCCTAAAGTCTGCCAAACAACCGAGATGCCTTCTTTCTCATCCGTCTCGTCGTCCGCGCTCCTTCTGTTCGTCCTCCAATTCTCCGATTCGGAGGACCCCTCGGCGGTAATCATCGCGCGCGAGAAAGGAGAGGAGGAAGCCCCGGCGATGACGACGGAGGCGTCGCGCTTTGTGTTGACAGCATTGGACATCATCCTCGTCACCGGCGGCGCCAGCGAGGCAGTCGTAACGGTCTTTCTCCTCCTCCTCCTCCCCCTAAAACAAGAACAACATAAACAACGACGCAAAGAAGGAGCACTACTAAAGGAGGAAAACGAGCACGCGTTGATGTCATTCATCATACTCGCAGCATTCGGTTTCCTTTGTCTTCTTTGTCTTCGTCTTCCTCCTTGGTGTTGTTCCCGATGAGGAGGACACGACGGGGAATAATTTAACATCAACTCGGTGCGAAGAGTCACTCAGAGGAAGGTAATGATGCACCGAAACTCGAATCAAGATGTACTGCGTGCACAAAATCCATGCGGTTCGAATGTGGAAATTCACTTTCGACGACTCGCGCTTTAAATGTGGCGGAAAGAGAAGCGTATTCCGGCGGGTAAAACTGAATCCTCCTCTCAATATTCCCCTAACGAGAGTCACGAACTTAATTGTGAAGATTCGCGGCGAGCGATAAAAATACGCGCGACTTTACTCTACGTGGACACTATACAACTACGAACTATTCTCAGTTTCCCATCTCTCTCGTCTTTGAGCTTTTGGATTTCTCCTTCTTTTCTTTCTTCTCTCTCTTCTTCTCTTTTTTGCGGCGGCGCTTCTCTTTCTTCTTCTTCGCGCTACTCTTTTTACGAGTACTCCCGCGAGCGTTCTCGTTCTCGACTTTGTCTCCTTTGACGACGTCGTCCATCCGAGCGCCGATTAAACCTCTCCCTCGTTTCGTTTTGCTCAGGAGCAAGAGCTTTCGTATTTTATCCTCGATGTCGTCGTTTTCGTTTTCGTCGTCGTCGTTTTCGTCGCTCGAAGATGAAGACGACGACGACGTCGAGGCTCCTCCTCCTCCCGCGCGTCTTCTCTTCTCGTTCGTTTCCTCCTCTTGGTCTTCGCTTCGTGTTCGCTTCTTCGTCCCGGGCGTCTTCATCTGTTGTTGTTGCTTTTGCCTCCCACTTTTACACGTCGAGGGTGTCTTCATCACCGCGTCTTCCTTTTCCTTCGCTCGATATAAACCGTTCGCGTCGCGATATCTGTTCGCGTGCGCGCAGTTCGCGAGCGTCGACGCGAGAAACCGTTTGTTGATTTCCAATTTGATTTTTGAATTTGCTCTGCTTTGTAATTGTTGTTGTTGCGTATGATGTTGTTTCATCATCATCGATTTCATCATCTTCTTCCTTTCGTCGTCTGAATCGTCGTGATTCGTGGTCAAGTACCGAGCGGTCGCGTCGAAGAGTTTTCGCGTCGCCATTTTGTGTGTTCTATTCGCTGTGCGAGAATGGAGAATTGGAAAAACTCTCGAGAGTTGTTTATTAGAGATACGAATTTATCGTCATTTATGCGTGAAAGGTACACGCGCGCAGAAATGCACACACAAAAAAAGGAATAAGAGAGCAAATGTCGACTCACGATGGAAAAGGAGGGAAGATTCCAACCGCGTCGGATTTCGTGGAGAAATTCACCGAGAAAACCTCCGAGCAGATGAAGAGTTCTTTCATCATCGCGAAATTCGCTCGAGTGTTGTACGGGAAGAAGTGCGACCAATCCATCGCGGGCACGTGGACGCAAGTGTCTCGCGTTCCATCCTCGACTACTGTTTCTGATGATGAAAAAACGACGGACTCGCTGTGCCCGTTGTTATCTGGTTTAGGCGCGCCCGCGTTCGTGTGCGGCATCGTGGACCGGTTGACGACAACCTTGACTATTTCGTGCACAGACGAGCACACGTTAAAGGTAGTTGATAAAACACCTCTGACGAAAGAAAACGTCACGGAGACTGGTCTGAGAGGCATCGGGAAAGAAGAGACGAGATGCAAGACGAAAGGCGGGAGGAAAGAGTACATGCTCTCCGGAGACGTGAAAATGGACGGGACGAACCAGTTCGCGTGCAGATTGATATCTCGAGGAGATGGATGGTGGACGATATCCGAACGCTCGTTGACGGACGAAAGCGGGAAGTATTTGCGCGAGAGGAACATATTGCGAGCGCCGGGGAAGAAAGACGTCGTCGTCGATCGATATTTCGAAAGAAGTAAGTAGATGTGAGGAGGAGAAGGTTACGTAGAAGAGAGATTTAGAATAATTTTCATCAGCTCGCGAGATTATAAAAACATTTTTCAACGTTCTAAGACCAAAACGGCTTCGCAGTGCGCGGTATGCGGAAACAGATCGACGGCTGCGGCTTTTCGCGGGCGGAAGGGAGGGCCCATGTTTTTCGTCCTCAACGCGCAGAGTTCGACGCAGTTTTGCGCCATGGACTCGGGGTTACAAGAGACGTAGACTATTTTGCGGAGTCTGGTCTCCATGCGGAGCGCGTTGAGAACTTTTTTGTGTAAACCGCACCGAGGCGGGTCGACGATGGCCACGACGTCGTCGTAGAGGAACTCTCGTTTTTGTTGTTGTTGTCGTCGTTCTTCTTCGTGTTCATCTTTGCTTCCCTCTTCCTCGTTGGTGTTTCCGGCAACTGTTTTCACGTCCTCGCCGTACTTTTTCAGCACGACGTCTAAAGTATCCTCGGCTTTTCCCGCAATCCATTCGCAATTCGTTCTGTCGTTTAATTTTGAGTTTTTCTCCGCGTCGCGAATGGCGTCTTCGACAATATCTAATCCGACAACCTTCCCAACCGAATTGGCGAGGGTTAACCCGATCGTACCAGTACCACAACACACGTCGAGCAATAACGATTTTCCGTTCGGCGATGCCCACTCGCCGGCTAAGGCGTACAGCAATTCCGCGGCGGCGGTGTTCACTTGGAAAAATGCAGAGTGCGATAAGGAAAACTTCAATCCGCACATGTGTTCACAAATAACCATCGGCTTGTTGTTCGCAGTATTTCTGTCACCAACAACAAGCTCGGACGTGTGTGCATCCGCAGCAGCCATGTTTGATACGAGTTCGTTGTGCTGACGTAATTGCACGGTGATCAAAAACGATTCCGGTTTGAACGCGCTCGCCGCGGTTTCCATGGCGTCCCGAATACCTTTCAGCGCTTTCTCCATTTTCGCCGCTTCGAATTCCTTACCTGGATTAATTTGTACAACGACCATAACTTCCGAGTTTTCTTTTGGCGTCGGAGCGTCCAACGATAACGCGTCTTCGGCGTCGTCGATGCCATTCACAGTCACTTCAGCGTTATCATCTTCTTCATCCTCGTCCCTCTCGCCTTCTTCTAATCGAAGCCATTTGCGCCACGCTGGAGCCGCGCAATTTTGATTACTATCATTATCATTATTACTATCACTATCACCTAACATGGACGGAGCGCATCCACCTTCACGAACAATCAACAAGCGCCAAAATCCACTCCCGTTTCGCTTATCCCAACTCGGCAACGCGTCCTCTGTACCGGCGACGTCCCTGAGATACTTTTGCGCGGCTTCTTGAACGCAAATCGCCACCTTTGAAATGTTCCTACATCCAACGGGTTCTCCAATCGCCACGTTTCCTTCTCTGAATAAACCGACGTTAAACCCAATCGTCGGCTGACCTTGGTTATTATTTCCAATCGTAAACTCCGATTTGTTTCTGTATCCCTCGAGAACCGGCGAACGCACGATGCCTACTAAATCGCAACACCGTTTATTCTTCCTCGCGCTGGCGTCTTTCAACCACTGCTCGGTTTCCTCTTCTCCCTCAACATCACTTCCTTTCCCGTTGTTGTTAGTATTATTCCTCTTAAACTTCTCGTTCGCCTTCCCGACGAGTTCCGTCACCATCGCCAACGCCTTCCTCACCTTCGCCTTCTTCATTTTCAACTGTTCCGAATACTTCACGTTCCACAACGGACACACCGCGTCTCGCGCCTCCGTTTTTGCTGTTTTCTTCTTCTCCTTCTTCTCCTCGTTGTTGCTGCTGTTCTTACCGCCTTTATCTCTCGCCTCGCTCATGGTCACTTTCTTCCCGAACTTCCATCCTTTCGACGAAGCGCCACCTTTCATCATCGCTCCGCCATCCGCAGAAGCAGCATCGCTCTTTCCTTCCTTTTCCTTTTCCTCCTCCTCCTCCTCTCTTTGCTGCTTCGCTCGTTCCTGTAACTTTTTCAGGCAATAATCTCTCTCCTCGGGAAAGTTAAACGTCACGAACGCGTGCGTCCACCCCGAACGTTTTTTAACTTTCGTGTGTCCCGTCACGCGCATCTCGTGCAACGCGAGGCGAAAGCGTCTCTCGTCCCATCGCGAGGGAAGGCCTCGAATTAACGCGGTGCCGCCTGATCTGTTGTTGTTGTTGTTATCGTCGTCGTCGTCCTCGTCGTTGTTTTTGTTGTTTTCATTCAAAGACTTCGCCTTCGCTTCCTCCGCCGCCACCGACTCATCAACTCTCGTCCTCTTCGTCTTTTCCTCCGCCTCCTCTCCTCTCGGTCGCTTGCGCGAAAGCGCGTCGTCGTCGTCCGCGGTTGCAGCGGCAGAGGGAGGATTATCGTCGTCCTCTTTCCCCGGCGAGATGATCATCAGGTCGATGATCTCGTCGCGTGAATCTTTTCCCGTCGTTTGCCCCGGAAAAAGCTCAAGGAGTGGAGAAGTGCGTCGTCGTTCTGAAGATTTTCCAATGTCTCTCGTCACTTTGTTCGCTCGCGCGCTGACGCGTTGTCTCTCTTTTGCGCGCAGTTTGAAGAGGTATATATATATATACAGAGCAGACGCGAGTATCGCGAACAACAGCGCGCGCGAATTGTTCAGAGAGAGAGAGAAAGAGAGAAGTCTCTCTTCGATGATGATTCGTTGGAATCCATCGCACACCGTTACGACGGGAAGACGACGACGGAAACCAACGGCGTTGCGGAATTCTCGTTCAAGAACTCCGATGAGACCACCTCTGCGAAAAGGAGGAAAAGGAGGACTCAAAGCCGCCGCGAAAAAAGGAGACGAGGAGGAAAAGGAGGACGCGTTTGCATCGAAGTCGTCGTCCTCGGAAGACGCGTTGTCGAGCTTAGAGCAGCTCGGAATAATCACCGAAGCGAAAGAAGAGGAGAAAGAAGAGGCAAAAGCGACAGTTGTAGAAGCGAAAGATGAAGATGCGACGACGGGAAGAAAAACCCCAAGCAGTGCGGAAGGAGAAGGAGGCGAAAATGATGCGAAGCTTCCGGTGCTTTTCCGGATGATTAAGAAAGGGTTTCGCGGCCCCCCGCGAGCGGGAGAAGGAGAAAAAAGCACTACGAATAATCCGCTCAATCGACCCAAGTATCAACGAGCGGAAGGCGTGACGAAGTATTGGAGTCCGTTTTTTTCTCCTCTGTCGAACATATACAACGTGCCGACGGAAGAGCCGACGGCGGCGGAACGGTTGGCTGTTTTGCACTTGTTTTTTTTCGCGGCGGATTTCGTCGCCGTGAAAACTGGAGCGAATATGGAGGGCGGGTTTTTCTTTAGTAATTTTGCGTTGTTCGCGGATGCGGTGAAGACGCAAAACGAGTGGTGGCGGTTACCGTCCGCTGCTTTGGCAGATTTTGGGTTAGAGCACGTCTTGGCGACAAACGTGTCGCTGTGGCTGATTGGGAGAGAAATCGAAACGTTGCTCGGGACGACTTCGTTTTTAGCGGTGTACTTTCTCGGCGCCACGGGAGGCGCCATCACGACTTTAGCCTTCGACGACAGCTCGAAATTAATCGCGGGAAGTTCTGGTGCCGTTTTCGCACTCTACGGCGCGATATTAACGTACACGGTCCTCAACCTCGAATCCGGATGGAACCAACGCGGCTTTACGACGCGTCTGTTTCGAATCGGCGCTTCCTCCATCGCGCTCTGTTACATAGCCTCCGAAACCGCCTCCGACGGCGCCACCCACGTCGTGAACAACTGGGATCATCTCGGCGGTTTCCTCTCCGGCATCTTGCTCGCCTACTACGGTCTGTGCCCGTTATTCTCCTCCATCCAGTTCAAACCGGGCGAGGAAAAAAACCGAGCGCAGCGACTGAATTTGGAAGATAAAACGTTAGAAGAACCGTTCGCGAAAACGAGCGCGATTTTATACGGCGTCTGCGCCAACCTCGTCGCCGCCAGCGTCGTCGTCGCCTTCAAGCGCGCGAGCGGAGTCGATGATTTTTAATCATCGTCACGATATAACGTGCGATCATCGTCGCAGTCATCATCACGGAACACACGTCGACGACGTAATGATATTAATAATACTAAAGTATACGCACCACCGCGCAAAATTTTTCATCCGTAACGGAATATCTTTCACTCTTTGGATAACGAAAACTGCGCTTCACAAATCTCTCTCTCGACGTACTACAGCGACGCACTACTACTTTGAGGCATTTTAGAATCAGACTTTCGCTGCTCTACCGTTACGAGAATGATGACGACTTTAGCGATGGTCGGTTGCACGCCTTCGACCGCCGCCGTTGCGCGACGAAGGAGCAGCGTTAGGACACGCACGCGACGAAGAAGTTTCCCCGACGACGACATCAAAACTCTTTCTTCTGTCGACACGAACGCGACCGCCACGGAAGAAGAAGAAGACAAAGAAGACAAAGAAGAACACAGTTTGAACAACAAGACGTCGAGGCGAGCTTTTTTTGAAGCGTCCGTTGTGTCGTCGTCAGCTTTGGCCTTCGTGCTCTCGTCGACGACGTCTTTGTTCACTTTCCCTCCCTCAGCCTTTGCGATTGGCTTTCAGAAAGAGTTGAAGCCGAAACGCGCGTCGCTGAGCGATTTGAATTTACAAACGTCCATACCGTTTCAGTTTCGGGGCGAGGAACATGCGGGCGTTCAGTTTGGAGATTCAAGAGTGGGAGACGGGAAAGAGATAAAGTCCGGGTCTTTGGCGACCATTCACTTTGACGTAAAATTGAGAGGTTTGACCGTCCTCTCGACGAGGACGGCGAGAACGCTAGGCGGGAACAGGACGGTATCGGAACCGATGCAGTTCTCGTACGGGAAGTTGCCGACGGAGTACTCGAAGGCTTTGAAGAGGAAAACGGTAAACGGTATCGGTGCAGAGGTGAGGATTGATCCGGAACTTGGGGAGTTGTACGTGGTGAAAGTGTCGCCGGACGGGCCGGCGGCGAAGGCTGGATTTAAAGCGAACGACGTGATTTTAGAGATTGATGGGACGAAAGATTTGGCGAACTTACCAATTCAAGAAATTGGAGCGTTGTTGTTGGGACCAGTGGAGACTACCGTGGACGTGACGGTACAAAAAGGTGGTTCGCGCGCGGGACCGAACTCGCCGGTGGAAAAGTACACGTTAACGAGAGAAGCGACGATGATCGTGCCTAAAAAACAAACCGCGAACGCAAACGTCGAAGGCGGTGGGGGGTTATTTAATGGCGAGACTGGACCGGCGATACCGCCGGTGGTGTACGTTCCGGGTGCTTTAGAAGGTATGAAAGTTGGCGGTCGCAGAATTATCAAAACGCCGGCGGATTTAGGCTACGCCGACCAAGGCGAAGGCGAGATCCCTCCCGGGAGCGAGATTATCGTCGAGGTCGAGTTATTAGACGTGAAAGATGCCGCGTGATGAAATATCTACTTACTACTAACCCGCCGCGCAAGAGGAGAAAGATTTTTTTTTACGTTGACCTTTGAGGATCCAAAAATAGACGCACGCTCCCCAACATAAATACTCTTTGAAAAGAGAGGAATCGATACCCACGCGCGCATTCGATACGCCGCTCACGAGTACTAAACCCAATCGATCGATTGCCGATTATTATTCGAGCGCCTTTCGCGACACGACATGCCCGCCGCCACGTCGTCGTCGTCATCGAACAACAACAACACCGGGAAGAAGAAAAAGAGTTCCGAAACCACCGCCAAGAAGACGAAAGGAGGAAAGAAAGAGCGCGCTTCGTCGTCTTCCTCTTCTTCAAAGTCGGCAAAGACGGGAGGAGAGCATTCCTCTTCGTCGTCGTTCGTCCTTTCCGAACTGCAAACGAAAATCGTAAGATTGGAAACCGAACTCGCGAAAGAAGCGGCGTATCGAAACCACGCGCAGTTGGAACGAGACAAAATAAACGCGTTTTGGGAGATTTCTAAACGAGCTTTGGAGCGAAGCGAATCGATCGCGCGAGAGTACGAGAGACGCATCGATGACGTGGAAGATGAAGCGGACGTTCGAGTGCGAGCGAAGGTGCAACAGATTAAACACGAGCAGAAAGAAAACGAAGGGAAGGTTGACCTTTCGCGCGCGGAGAGTACCGAGGCGATCAGGGAGGCGAAGAGCACGTTCGAGAAGAGAGTGGAGGAGATGAGAGAGAAAATACGCAAAGAAGAGAGGAAGATTGCGGAGAGGGAGGTGAAATGTCAAGAAATGGTGAGGAAAAGCGAGATTGAGCGGATGAAAGAGATTACGAAGTTGCGCGTGGAGTTTGAGGAGAAGAGGGAAAAGGAACGCGAGGTCGCCGCGAGGAGGGAGAGGATGCACTTCGAAAAAGCAGAGCAGACTTTAGCGGAGACAGTGGAACGATTGACGAAGAGCAAAGAGAAACAGCTTGACATTTTAGAGAAGGAAAGCGAAGAGCACATGAAGAAGACAGAACTGTATTATCGAGGGTTGAAGGAATCCGCCGAGGCGAAGACGGTGGAGTTATCCGCGAGAATCGCAGAGTTGGAGAGGAGGGTGTACCACGCGGAAACGGAGGCAAAGCGAGCAAAAGCGAAAGCCGAGGCTTCCGAAACGCCCGCAAAGCTCGCCGAGGCAAAGGCGGAATGCGAGGAGAAGAAGCGAATTCGCGCCGAGAGGAAAGTCCAACGCCTCGATTTCCTCGAAAAATCGATTAAAACGTGCGAAGAGAAACGAGAGGTGGCGGAAAAGAACTTGGAAAGAGCGATACAACAGTTCGAGGTGGTTGCCGCGGAGAACGCAGAATTAAAATCAGCGTTGTTTCTCCGCGAGCGAACAACCGCAAGTGGAGTCGTCCTCGGGAGAAGTGCATCGGCGAGAACTCCCGGAACGACGAGAGTCGCCGCGGCGTAGCATCGAGAAGGAGACGTTTACACACAGTACTCAACATCGATTCATGTATAACACATACCACTCAAACGAAAGACGCTCTAATTCCCTACCACAACCATCCACGGTCGAATCGTATATGTCGGCACCAACCCCGCTTTATAATACGCGTCGTTTCTCACGAAGTTTTCCACGTAGTCTTTATCCACGTTTTTGAACACAAACACGCCGGTATCCACCGGGTCGGTCAACGCGCCCGCCATCGCGCACGTCCCTTCCTCGAACGCTTTCTTCGCCCCGTTTATGTGCTCCTCACGGTACGGACCTCGCTTTTCCAGCATGTTTGGAACGTACTCTAAGGTTAACAAAACGTAAGCGTTTTCTGTTCCTCCTCCTGCGTTCGCGTTGGAAGCCATTTCGATATGTGTACGAACAGTTCTTCTCGATGATGTCGACCGCGCTGGTGGTCGCCTGAGTCCTCCTCGACTGGTGAATTGAGATAAAGATGTCGTTGATCGACAAAGTGACATGCGCGCGTTGGAGAGAATCCGTTGGAACAGAAACAGAAAGAAAGATGTGAGGGAAACTGTCGTGAAACGATGATGGTGTTTTAAGTACTCTGTATTATAAAAAACGATTTTATTAAAGCTTTCTCTCTCTCTTCTCTTCCTCCTGACTTCTCTTTCTCTCTCTATACTATTATTGCTTAGTGTGTTGTTGTTGTTGTTGTTGTTATTATTATTCATGTTATTGTTATTATTAGTATTAGTATTGTTACCGTTTACGCCGCGTCCATGGGTTCCGCTTCGTCGCCGCCGTCCTTCTCTTCCGCCATCTCTTTCTTCTCTTCGTCTTTGACGTCTTTCTTGTCCTCTTCCTCGTCGTCGGTCGCTTCGGCAGTTTTCTTCTCGATCCACGCTCGGAATTTCTCGATTTGAGCTTTGGATTTCGCGCTCTTCGCTTTGCGTTTCTCTTTGCGCGAGAGCGGTTTTGCCGCGGGTTGAGGGACTGCGACGGCTTTGTCTTTGCTGTTGCCTTTCTTCGCTTTCTTAGCCGGCGGCGCGGAGGATTTCGCCGAATAGCCGCCAGGTGGGACGCGAGAACGGAAGAAAACGTCTTCGGTATCCAAAACGTAAGACACTTTGGACGTTGAGCAGGAGATTTTACACTCCAACGCGTTTTGAATGCTCGCGTTGGTCATCGCGCTTTGGTAACTGAGCTGCGAATCCGCTTCGCCTGCGGCAGAGTGGACGACGAAACCGGCCCCTTTTTTCGCGCGGCGCAAAAACACTGGCGCTCGCTCTTTTTCGTCCGTCTCTTTATCGCCAGTTTCGACGAGCGTCATGTCCTCGTGCGCGGCAACGTGCAAGAATCCTTCTAAGTGCGTCGCAAAATGACCATCCATCGCTCCCGCTTTAACGTCAATCTTATCTAAAGACGGTTCGCAGAGTTGAATTTGGAGCGTCTTGCCGTTGTTTTCGCTGCCAATCCTATACGCACATTCGTCACCGAGCAAAACGCACGTGTTGGCGTGGTATACTCCCTCGTGGAACGGCGCGTCGCGCGTGGCTTCGTACTCCGCGAGGTGTAAAAGCTTCGCGTCGATGTCTTCCGCTAACAAAGCTTGAACTTGTTTGATTAACTTGTAGATGAGTTTATCCAGCGTAAAGAGTAAGTACGAGTTCGCGCCTAAGAGCAAACGACAATCGTCCTCAAACTGCGACTGGTCCGTCGATCCGTTCAATAAGTTAAACAAAAGAGTCAAGAACTCTTTGTGGACGTCTTCGGCTTTCTTCCCTTTCGTTTTCTTTGCCATGGCCGTCGCCGAAGCACGGGCCGTTTGAAGACGATCGTACAAGTGCTGATGCAAGCGCATGAGATGATAGAAACCTTCGTCGCCGTAAAAGACTTTACCGGGCAAATCAACGTATCGAGTTTTCGAGTTTGAGCTACCGTCGACAACGAACCCGGATACCGGCCTGCACGATTTGTACCTCGCGTCTTGGCCGTCTTCGGAATCGGAAGAATCGTTCTCGTCGCCGTCGCTTTCGCTGGAATCCTTCGTCTTGTCGTCGTCGTCGTCGTCGTTGCCGGTTAAGCCGAGAGCCTTCTCCAAAGCCTCCGCGGCGGTCGTTTCCTTGTTCGAAGCTTTCGGCGTAGCGGCACGTTTCTTGACGCTCGCGACGCCTTCGTCTTCTGGATCTTCTTCCTCTTCCTCGTCACCTTCGTCCACGGTTTCTTGATCCGGTTCTTTCTCCATTTCCTCGTCTTTGTCTTCGTCTGCGTCATCGTCTTCCGATGATTTCTTCTTCGAATCTTTGCTCGCGCCTTTCTTACCTTTCTTTTTCCCATTCGGAGAAGCGTTCGCTTCTGCAGTTTTGACGGCTTTCGCGCAGTTTTCAGCCGTCATATCTTTAAAATCATCCTCGTTATCGCGCTTGATTTTAAAGAACGGTTCCAGAAAGTCTCTATAGAACGTCATGACTTTATTAGCCGGTTCCCCCGACATCATTTCGCGAGCGGAAAAGCGCGTGACGGCGTAGACGTCATCGTGGACATTGCGCTCGGCGTATTCAAAGGTCAAATCTGGGGATTCACCGGGCGATTTCGAGGCTCTCGCACCAATGGCGTCGTCTGCCGTTTTCTTCTTGTCCGAAACTTCCTTGATCTCTTGCGTCATACCTTTGCCGGATAAGTTCTTCTTATCGGCTTGCTTGAAGTAAAAGGATCGATGGTCGAGAGATTTGTTGTAGTTCTTCGCGCAGACATCGTTCCAAGTCGGAAGCATTTCTGTTTTCAAGATTTGCCACTCCTCGGATTTTTGTTTCAAACGTCTCAAGACTACCGGGATAGTAGCCCACGGCGCGTTCATCGTCAAGAATCGCATCTCGCGTCCGCGGTCGCCGTAGATTCGTTCAACGGCACGTAAAACGATTGTAGAAACCGTACCTTCCGGAAGAAAGTGTGCTAATCTCTCGCCGTGAACTTCTTCTTTCGACTTTTTCACCGGTGCGGCAGCCGGCTTTTCCACGGCAGCGGCTTCCGCCGGTTTGGCGGCGTCAACTTCCATACTATCTTTCTTGTCTTCCTTAGCTGCACCTTCCGCGGGTTCAACTGGAGCAGACGCTTCACCTCCAGTAGTCGCGGCGCCATCGGTCTGTTTAGCAGCAGCGGCAGAAGCTTCTTCTTCTTTCTTCACCGGCGCGGCCGCGGGCTCTGGAACGACTTTCGCCTCTTCAGTGTACATCTCGGCGATTTCCTTGTGCACCTTCTCTAAAGCCTCAATCGCAGACTTGTTCGTTTCGAGCACCATGTCGATTTCCATGCGATCGTCTTCACATCGAAACAACGCTTCTTCGTACTGGTTCTTTCTCATGGCTTTAAACGAGTAATCTTCGGACCCAGAGGTCACCGCGACCCAATTGTCGTTCAATACTTCTTTGCACAAAGGCGTTCGGGTGCTCGCGTGCATTTTCGGAAAGTTCTTCGGCAACAAACGGTAGGACGGACCACATCGTTCGCACGTCGATAAATCCAACTCAGAGATTGGTTTGGATAAGAACTTTTCTCTCGCAGCGGACGCTTTCATCTTTGTGACTTCCCGCGTCGTGAGTTTCATCCCGGCTGCTTTCTTCGCCGCCGGCGCCTCGGCGGCTTCAAAGTCCATCGATTCGCATCTCGCGACAAACTCGTTCCATCCGGTCACCAATTCAGGAAATCTCCCAATAATGTCCATCACCAAACCTTGAAGTTCCATCTTGGAAATTAAATCCGCGTTGAATAGAGTAATCAACTTGCAAAAATCCGCGTATTGGTCTTTCGAACGCAACCTCGCTTTGACTTTATCAAAATATGAAAGCTCCTTAGCTAACTGCAACGCCGCTCTCTTCTCCTCCGTGATCTCATCTTGCTGCGCCTGGTCAATTACCATGCCACCTTTCTGCTTCCTTCTATTTTGCCCCGGAACTTGTTGCGCCCGAGCCGCCTTCGCGCCAGCGCCTCGCCCGCCTTTCCCTCTTCCGGTGGCGCCTTGCCCAGCCTGTTGCGTCGAATCCGGCAAAAAGTACGTAAATTGCTCCAACAAATCGTTGTGTGACTTGAACAATTGCGCGACTTCCTCGTACACCTGTGAAATTGATTTCAAATTCTTCCTATACATGTTCAAAATCTCCAAAAACGTCTTGTACACTCTCTCGTCGCTCGCGAAACGAGTTTTGATTTTGTTCACGTACGAAATCGCGTGGACAAACTCCACTTGCGGCTTTTGCCCTTGCGCTTGTCGCTTTGCCTCTTCCCGTTCTTCTCTCTCGATATCTTCCACGCGAATTTCGTGCCCTCGAGGTAAAAACTGATTGAAGCCTAAAATCAAATCCCGATGGCCTTTGAAAATTTTCTTCACGCGTTTGATCACCCCTTCCGTATCAATCCTGTTCAGTTCGTATATTAAAAAAGACAAAAGGAAAAAGTGTCATCACGACGCGTCAGCACAAACGCACACAACTATCAAGCAACGAATAGAAAACGAGAAGAGATTGGCGAGGTTTACATCCTCTCCTTCTTCGCGGCGAGCGCGTTCAAAAACGTTTTGAAAAATTCTTCTCTCGTCACCCAAAACCAAAACCAAAAAGCAGCCCAAACTTTGTTGCAAAAAAAAAACTCACCTCTGCGCTTTGAACTCCTTCATGATTTCCAAAAACTCGTCGTACGTTTGTTTCCTATCTTTCAGGCGATCTTTCAAGTGTCGCAAATAACTCAAAGCGTCTTGTTTTCTCGCGGCGTCGTCCACTTGCGCCCCGCCGTTCGTTCCTATCCCCGCACCCGGGGGCGGGTTATTCGTTAACGTTTGCGGTTGTCTGTTTGTGTACGAAGAAGAAGAAGTTAAAAGGGTCAGTCCAAAGTGTTTCTTCAGAGTCGTCCGCGGAAAAGACTCTCGCATTGGAGGCAGCCGCATGTGTGCGTTTTTCAACTTTCGAGGGGGTTTTTGTAATTTTCCAATCTCAATCTCACCCCGACCGTCGAACGCGAAACGTACGAACTTTGCGCGCGTTTGCAAAGCAAAGAAGAAGATCGATCGCGCAGATCTTCTCGCAACAACACATCGAGAGATCAACTCTTTCTTTGTCGAAAGAAAATATAAAACGTACCCAGCCATATCTCGCCTTCTTCCGATGAGGATGCAAAGAAACTCTTCTTCTTTCGGTCGCCGAGATGACGAGACGGAAGACCGGAAAGAAATCTATCTTTCAATTCTTTTTTTTTCGAACTTTTCTCCGTTGGTGCTCGAAAAATTATACACAAGACACCACCACGCTTGACTCTCGCAACTCGAGAAGGAGAGAGAGTAAGAGTTGTCCTAGACTTATCAGCCGAGGGGGTGTCTCTCCTCGCGGCGTCGTTCTTTTTAACGCGTTCTTCTTCTTCTTTCGTTGTGAAGAGTTACGAAAATTCTTTTTTTTGTTTGAGGCCTGATCGTTGGTCGCTCGTGTGGCGTCGCAGGTGTGGGTTTCAAATGGCAAAACGTGAAGGCTCAAGAATTTTTCACCAAAATTTCGAGTGCTTTCGAAGGTCGTCCTTAAATTGGAGGGGAGGGGGGGGCTGCATTTTATTTTCCTTCTTTGTGAAGAGGGTGTTCAATGTGTGTTTGTTCTCTGGCGCACGCGCGTATCGCTTATTTATATATGTAAATAGGATCACAATACGCATTATTATCTAGCTCTAGCTGGGGTTCTATTGTCGTCGCCATTATCATCCTCGTCTTCTACTTCTTCGTCTTTCTCCTTCCTGCTGCTCACGACGCTTTTGTTTTTCATGAGCGCTTCTTTCAACTTTGCCGCCGTCGCCGCTCTTTTTTGCCGATCCTCTTCTTCCTGTCTCAACTCCTCCTCGGTTTTCTTCTTTCTCTCGCGGAGCAAATACGCTTTCATCTTCTTCTCGTTGGCAGTGCGAGCCGCTTCCTCTTCTTTTTGTTCCATGAGCACTTTGTTGTATCGTCTCGCCCATTTCGTCTCTTCTCGACTGACGTCTTGGATGTCCAACTCCATGGACTCGATGGAAACGCACAAACCGGCAATCATTTCTTCCGTTTTAGCCTTTGCTAAGCTGGCTTTTTCGTACGCGTCGTTATCAAAATCGTCGTCCGTGATCGAAGCACCGTTCGCGAGTTTTTGTTCAAAGCTGAAAACGGCAACTTTTGCGGCGTCGTTGGCGATTTTCATTTGGCCCAACAACGATTCCGTTTGCGCTTTTTTGGCTTCGAGTTCGCGAATCTGCGCTTGCATCTCCGCCATTCTCTTCATCCGCCTGTACTGTTGTTTCTCTTGAGAAGCAGGAGTCGCGTCTGGAGTCCGACGTTCAGGATCGTATTTACTGTATTTCTTCTTCTCCTTTTTCTCTCTTTTTCCATCACCGGAAGATGATGAAGAAGAAGATGATGAAGCGTAAACTGTTGGTTTTCGCGAGCCGCCGTGCGCCACAGATTTTAACTTGTTCGCATACTCCGGGTCTTTCCACTTGGCTTTAATCGCCGCAGAAATTTTCTCGTTATGCGCGCGCGTTCTTTTTTTCGTCGGCAAGGCTAACCCACGTTGAATTCGCAAACGTTTCTCCGCCTCTTTCTTCGCCTTTGCATCCATCTGTCGTTGTTGCGTCTCTCTTTTCCTCTCTTCTTTGCGCCTCTCTTGTTCCTCCCTCTTCTTTCTATTTTCCACGGCGAGGCGTTCATATTCGCTCGTAATTCCAAAATACACGCGTCCAACCGCCGACGCTCTTCTCCCGAACGCACCGTACGATGCTAAACCAATTTTACTCTCTTTCGGTACCAAACGATTTTCCTCGTCGCTGATTTTCTCAATTTTTTTCTTCTTCATCGCGTCTCTCACGGAAAGCGATATGCGCGCCTTCGTGTGCGGAGACAACTTCCCAGCGTTCAACAAAGCCGCCTCTCGTATCTTCGCTCGAACTTCTGGTGTTTTCATCCTTTCCATTGTCTTCTGTCGAATCTTTTCGATCGTCTCCTGCGAATGTTTACGTCCTTTATTCCAAGGCACGTTGCCTCTGTTCGCCATCGAAATCCTCTCGCGTCGTCTCAACTCGTTCGCCATGGTCGTTTCCGGTCTTAAAACCGCCTCCGGGTCGTCCCCGACCATCTCCAACACTCTATCATCCTCTAACACTCGAATTTCTACCTCGTCTCTACCTCTATCTTCCAATATGCGCTTTCGTAAGAAGTTGCAGTTCGGGCACGCGCACGCTTCGGTGTGCTTTCTCGGCTTCTCGCTCCCGACGACGAAACCGCCGTCCACGCCTTGATAAATGATTTGGTGTTTCGTATGCGTCGTCAAAGACGACGACGAAGAAGGACCGTCCGCATCCTCCTCCTCGATATCTCGAGCGTGCGTTTTCGAATCCACTTTTTCGATCATGTGTTCCAAAACCGCCCTCCTCTCTTGCTTTCTTCGCCTTTCCTGCGTCTTGATATCCTTCGGTGGAAGCGCCGTCGTCGACGTGGTAGGTCCTTTCGTGTGTTTACTCAGCTCGTGTAAACTCTGTCTCAAATCTTTCGCGTTTTTCACCTCGTTCACGGCGTCGTGAATCGCGCGTAAACTCGAAGAGGCGTTCTTTTTCCCGCCACCCGGTGGCGTCGGAGACACTCGCCACTGTTCTTTCGGATGACGACGACGATCCCCGGGGTTCCCGTTTTCCCCGTTTTTGTCGGCTGCTGACGATAAAAAAGGTGTCCTCCTCTTCGTCCCGCCGCGAAGAACACACGCAGCTCTAGATCTTCTCGAGAAAAACGCTTCGGTGGTCGATGATGATGTCGGCATCGTCGTCGTCGTCGTCATCATCGTTTGTTTTTGTTTTCAAGCGGAGCGTTGATGTTGTTGACTGAGAATGTAAAAACCTGAAAGAAGAGGTCTGCTCCAATCGATTCTTCGGCGGCTTTGAGAAATCAAAATTCTCTCTCTCCTTCTCTCTCTCTCTCTCTCTCTCTCTCGCGGAGAGCACTCTCTCTCTCTGTGTGTGTTCTCGAGTTCTGTTGTTTTGCCCTTCTCTCTCTCTTTCTTTCCTTCTTCACTTCTTTCCCTCTCTCTCTCTCTCTCAAGGAACAGAGAGAAGAGTTGTTTCCCTCTTTAGGCGCTTTGACGAATTCTCTCTGCCCCCTAAAATTTTGAGGAAAACGAGAGAAAAAAGTGACTCACACGTCATTTCAAAGAAGCAAAAATCTCTCACACATCTCTCGAGAGCGCCGACTTTACGACGACGACGCGAACGTACTTTCATCCAAACAGAGTTACATTTGAACGGTTGAAAATATGTTTTCTTCCTCGATGACGTTGAAGTGCGCGATATCGGAACCACCGAAGAGTTTCGAGTCGAAGGAGACTTCGTCCTCGAAGCCGCAATTGAGGGGAGCGACGAGGATGACGACGGCGGTGAAATTAAGCAGAAAAACGACGAACAAAAATGAAGGAGAAGGAACGGTCGCGAAGGTTCGCGAGAGTCAAAGTGCGATGAAAAGCGTGGAAGAGATGTCGACGGATGCAAACGCGTCGAGGAGAAGTTTACCGGTTGCGCAGATTATAGAGAAGAACGCGGAGGAAGACTTGGCGAATTTGTTTGCGCCGATGGCGCCAAAATCGAAAAAGACGAAAGCGAAGAAGAAATTTTTAAGTAGCGGTCTTGGGGGGAAGATTTCTTTGGCGATGGAGGAACAGGAGGCGAAGAGAGGAATAGCGGCGACGACGAGTTCGTCGTCGTCGAAGAAATCGAGCGCTCAGATGCAAAGTCAGACGAAAAAATCAGAGTACCAAGCGTTCGTGGACTATTACTCCATGGAGTACCAAGAGTACGAACAGATGCCGGATAAAGCGTTCGAGAAGTTGCGGAGGAACTTGTCGTTGGAACAGAAACATCGGCCGATGTTGACGTATATGGTTTCCCTTGGGTTTAAAGAAAAGGATTTGGAGAAGTTGATGTTACAAAGCGAAGAACAACTGTTCTCGAAACCAGTCTCGAAGATTATCTCTCGAGTGGAATACTTGAAGTCAGAATTAGGTTTAGAAGGGACGAGTTTAGTGAAGATTGTGAGCAAAGACCCGCAGATTTTGTTGCAAAGAAATAGGCATTCCATCCCGAGGTGCAGATATTTAACGCATTTGGGTTTGGATACGCAGGAGTTGGCATCGGTGCTTTCCAAGCAGCCTTCGATTTTACACTTATCCGTGCAAAACTCTCTGAAACCGAGAGTGGATTATTTCAGGCACGAGTTAGGGATCGCGTCCGAAGATTTGGCGAAAGTCATCACGAGAAACCCGGCGGTGTTGACGTTCTCGGTGGAGGATCAAATCGCACCGAGAGTGGAATTCTTGAAGGATTTGGGGATATCGCACGAAAACGTCGCCAAGTTGATTCTTCGCCACCCGCAAACGTTGCAATATTCCTTCGATGGGATTAAAGAGCACGTAAATTTTCTCGCGAAAGATTGTAAAATGAACGACGAAGAAGTAGCGAAAACGATTAGTCGCTTGAACACGTTCTTCTCGTTGTCTTTGGAAGATAACTTGCGACCAAAGTACGAGTACTTAATTGACGAGCTTGGCGGCACGAAACAAACGGCAATTTCGTTTCCGGCGTATTGGTCCTTGGCGCTCGATACGCGCATTAAGCCAAGACACCGATTCATGGAAGAATACAACGCCGCGCCAGACCCCTTTCCAATGAAGCTTTTAGCCGAAAAGGATGAAGTCTTCGTGAAGAGAGTTCGTGGCGCCAACTTGGACGCGTTTGAAGCGTTCAAGAAGGACAACGTCGAAAGTTACATCGCCGAGACGCAAAAAAAGAAGCTTTTGCGCTCAAAAGTCGACCACTTGCGAGGAGCGGCAGAAGAAGCGCAATCGTGCGTCTGGCCGAATCCGGCAATGGTGCCACCGAAACGTGTTTTGAGCGAACGCGCCATGCGCTCGAGAGACTCGTTTCGAAACATGCGTTCGGGGACGCAACATCGCGGTCCGCGATAAAGCATAAAAATAGATCACATAAATAGTCACATAGATGCGTAGCGCTGTAGAAATAGATGTGAAATCAATTATTTGCTGCTAATCCTTAATTGATATATAATGTAAGTAATACATGCTTCTAAAACTCTTCTCTGCTAAGTTACGCCGTGTCCAACATCGCGCCGCCTCCGCCCGCGGCGGCGCCCGTGGACAACTGCGCTATTCGCTGCTGCAAAATCTGAATATCCCTTTGTGTCTGATCGAACTTCTTCTCGATAGCCTCCGCGGCTTTCTCCAATCGCGTTCTGCGTGCGAATAATATAGGAGAGAAAACGTGCAATCAGTAAACGTTCGACGCGTATTCATCAAAAACGAATAAAGGCTTTGACGAGAAACAAAAAGAACGAGAACGAGAAAAGTCAACAAAATGTTTCACCAACCTCTCCGCGTTTATGAACTCCAATCGCTTGGTCACGTTACTCGTCGCCTCGACCACGTCTTGTTTCGCTAACATCGGCCCGATCAGTTTATACACGTTCGCGCCTTCCTCTAAAGATTTCAACTCTTCCAACACCATCTCGTTTTCCGTCGCTTGTTGCGTGAACGTTTTTCGTGCTTCGATGTTCGCTTGCAGTTCTGTTTTTCATCGTCGCATCGTGCGCGATGCGAGAGAGAAAGAGAAAGAGAGAGTCAGTTTTTACCGAGAAAGAACGCGATGAATAAAAAGAACAAACCTTGTTGCAACTGCTGAAAGCTCCCGGAATCCACGCGGAGCTTTTCGTGTAAGCTCTTGATGTTATTGCTCGTCGTCGTCGCCATTTTTTCTCTGCCGTTTTGTGTTTTTTCTTCAATTTTTTCCTCACAACTGATGACACGAAATAAGCGCAAAACCAACGAAGAGAAAAGAGTTGTCGTTGTTGTTGTTGTTGTTGTTGTTATATTATGTTTTACTCCATCGACTTACTCTCCCCGAAAGGCGCGCTCGGGAACGTTTGGGTAATGATGCTTTTGTTTCGAGATGCTATTTTCGTTCGCGTCGGGAGTTTAATCACGCGTTTTATTCACGCGCGCGAATGAATTCTTCTTCGCCCTCTTCTTCGCGTATTTAAAAAGACATGTGGTTTTGCGAGCGCTGACGACGACGAAACTTTCTCTCTCTCTTTATAGATTTTAGCGCACCATCCGGAAAAAGCGAAACGATTGACGCGCGCGAAAGCGAGCGGGATGTCCATCAGCGAAGCGTGCGCGACGATCATGAAACCGCCGAGTCCTTTGGTACGTTGTTCTTTTTTCTTCTCTTTCGCACATGTGAGATCTCGCGTGTGTTTGTTTCTTCGCGCGAGCGCGCGGCGAGGTTCCCATGAACATGAAACGTTTTGTTTACGGCGATGATGATTTTTTACCGCATTGCTCCTTTAATGATTCTAACGAGCGATGTGATAAGTGTAGTAGTTCACGTCGCGCGATAGGAAGATGAACTTTCGCTTCTTCTGAGCCGGAAACGAACAAAAGCCGAGAACGCTCTCACGCGCTCACGCGCTCGGGCAACAGTTTTGTCTCTTTCTTTTCACTATTTTTCTATATCATATTGCTCGAGAATGACTTCAACTCTTTCTGTGTAGGCTTTACGTCTCGCCGCGGTGCTTTTAAAAGGCGTTGTTACGTTATACAATCGAAAGATTGTGTTTTTACACGACGATTGTCGAGACGTCGTGCAACGCTTGGTGAAGATCCAATCGAGACAATCGAAACAAAAACGCGAGGACGTCAAGTTGCTCGCGGATGGGAACGGCGAAGAAGACGGGAAAGACGACGCAGAGGGAACGAAGAAGTCGAAGAAGAGGCGTAAAATGGGGAACAGTGGTTTGGACGACGACGATTTGCTCGACTACGACATGAACATGCTCCTCGATAGAGACGATCCGCGCAGAGGAAACGATGAGAATCTCGATACTATGTCGAACATGAGCGAGTTTAATGCCGCGCCGAGTGGTTCTAAAGCCGTATCTGGAGGCGAAAATCGGTTTTATCTTCGAGACGAGGAGGTTTTGCAATGGGCGAAAAACGCTGGCGACAGCGACGACGACGAAGCGGCTTCCAAGCGCAAGTCCGACAAGCGTTTACAACTCGAAAAGAGCAGAAGAGCAAAGCTTGACTTGGACGACGACGATATGATGTTTCGCCTCGGTTACGGTGGACTGATGGACGACGACGACCTTTCTGGGGACGAAGAAGCGAGAGAACGCAAGCGTCAACGCGCGTTTGGCATGGAAGAGGAAGACGACGAACAGAACATTTTGGCGCCTATTCCGGACGAAGGTTCCGAGGATGAGGATCACCAAGGGTTCGTGGCGATGCCGATGGACGCTTCTGAAGAAGAAAAGGCGTTCCTTGAACCCGCGTTTCAATCGCAAAAAGAACAAGACCAGCGCGAAGAGCGTTTACTTCTTGATTTACGCGCGGCGAACGCGCCTGTACGTCCGAGACAAAAACGTCCGAAAGTCGCGCGACTCGCGAACCAACGTGCGATTATCTTTGATCAGCAAACGCGCATTGAGAACGACGAGTACAAACAATGGCTAGTGAACTGCGACGATATCGTGTGCGACCGGCCGAGAAAAGAGATTCCAATAGACGAAAAGGACATACATTTGATGAACGACGAGAAAGCGTTGGCCGCGCACTTCCGAGCGACGGCTTTCCGAACCGGACGCGAATCGTTCTTCCGAAAAGGAGATCGATGGAAGAAGTTTGAAGCGATGTTGTATCCGAATTACAAATCGAAAGTAAACTTTGCGCCCATTCCTGGCGACGCCACGTTGGTTCCACCGCCGGAAGTTAAACGTCCAGACGGCGAGTACACCACGGAAGACGAAGACAACGGATACAACGTCCCACCAGCTTGGGACGAAGAAGAAGAGGAGCACTTCCTCAAATTTGACGCCAGTAAAAGAGCAGAGAAACGCGCGGCACTCGTTCGCACTCCTTCTTCTGGAGGTGGCGTTTCGGCATCTTTACGAAGCACGCGAGGCGGAAGCGTCGTTCGCACGCCCTCCTCCTTAGCGGACGCGTTGGAAGGAAAAGAACTCGAGTTCGTGGACGAGCACGGACAATCGCACGGAAACTTGCGCGAGGACACCATTCACGAGGATCGTGAAATGCTCGTCCGTACTTTTTCGCAAAAATCCAACGAACCGCTCGACAAAAGTCAGCCTCTGAAAGAGACGGAAGAAGAACCGGCAGGCTACTTGGATTGCTCCGGTCGCCACCGCCATGAACGCATCCCACGCGCCGCGAAGAACTTGCTCGTCTTCCTTTCCGCGAACACGGTGTGGAACCAAGACGATACAAACACCAGCGAAGCGGCGTTTGATGCCGCTTCGACGGAAGGTAAAGAAAAAGAAAAAGCGAGCGCCTCCATCGACTTGACCGAGCTTTGCGAATCGAACGCCTTGACGCGTCAAGCCGCCGCTCGGTGCTTCTACAACGTTCTCATCTTACAAAGCGAAGCGTTCGTCGACGCAAAACAAGAACACATCGTCAACGACGATGAAGAAGAGAACGAGGCGAGTTTCGCGTTCGAAGATATCCCTCCCGTCGTTTTATGCAAAGGCGATCGATACCGAGAAGGCCTCGCCGCCTCGCTCGCGACGTAACCAGAAAGAGAAAGAGAAGACTTTTATTTGTCGGATGATGATGACGATGATGACGCTCGTGGTGAATGGCGAAGTATAAAGAGAGCGAGAATGGATGTTCGTCGAAAGAAACACGCCCTCGAGTGTGTCAAAGAGAGAGAGACATAATTTACAAACAGTTGTAATACTTATTTTAAGAAACATACGCGCTCGCGCACTATTAAAGAGAGAGAGGTGAAAGCTTTCCTGTCGACTGTTGATATTTTTTAAATGCACCAGAACGAACGCTTTTTTATTCTTTTCCCGACCCCCGTCTCCTTTTGTGAGAGGAGAGTTTCCAGTTTTGAAACGATCGAATTTTAAACCAGCTCTTCACTCTTTTTGTTGCGCACGCGTAAAGCACACACACGACACAAAAAAACAACAGCAACAAAAACATCATGGCGGCTGAACTCACGGACGAGCAAATCACCGAATTCAAAGAAGCGTTCGCTTTGTTCGATAAAGACGGCGACGGGACCATCACCACGAAAGAGCTCGGTACGTTTTAATTTTTGGTCGATTTTCCCTTCTTTCGCGCTCGATTCTTCTGGAAAAAGGCGGTCAACAATCTCGTTGTTTCTGACGACGACGACGACGACGGAAGCTGTGCGCCGCCTCTCTCGTCGCGCAAAGCGCGTCCGACGCGAAAACGAAGCAGTTCTTCCTCCTCCTCTCTCTCGTCGTCCGTTTTTTCGCGAACGGAAACGAACGGAAACGAAAGAGAGAGCACACAGAGAAGCGCTTTTCCGGTTGCCTTTTTGGAAGTGATCTCCCCGCTTTGAGATCTCTTTGAATTGATCTCGCGCTCTCTCCTTTTTCCCGCGTTCCGAGAACGATCGAAGCGAGAAAAACGACGCGAAAGTGGGGCGCTTTACGATCGTCCTCTCTCGAAGGGCGAAAAGACCGTGCGAACGAAAAGAAACGCCCGGGGGAGGATTGAATTTTAAATCTCCTCTCAAAGCCTCTCTTTGGTCTTCTTTCCCGACTGACTTAAAAATATTCTCTTTACGAATTTCGCGCTTTTACGAAACGCAGGCACGGTGATGCGATCTCTCGGCCAAAACCCGACGGAGGCGGAGCTTCAAGATATGATCAACGAAGTCGACGCGGATGGCAACGGCACCATCGATTTCCCAGAATTTCTCAACTTGATGGCGCGTAAGATGAAAGACACCGACAGCGAAGAAGAATTGCACGAAGCGTTTAAAGTGTTCGATAAAGACGGGAACGGGACAATCAGCGCGGCGGAATTGAGACACGTCATGACGAACTTGGGCGAGAAGTTGACGGATGAAGAAGTCGACGAGATGATTCGAGAAGCGGATGTTGATGGCGATGGTGAAGTGAACTACGAAGAGTTTGTGAAGATGATGATGGCGAAGTAAACGCGAGGGAGAGCTTTCGAGAAGGAGAGAGCGCGCTTTTATGCAATAAAACACTCGCGCTTCTTTCTTCGATGCTTCTCGCGTTTCAAAACGCGTATTGTCTTTGAGCCTATTGGACATAAATATATAAATTAATTTGTTATTAGTATACTATTATTAAAAATCACACAGACAAGGTAAATACCGCGTTCACGCTCTATTTCATCATCGCGCTTCTTCTATTTCTATATTTTTTTTACGTCAACGAGAAAAACTCAACCTCTCAACGGTTTCAAACCAAGCTTTAAACGCAACGCGTTCGCTTCGGCAATCTCCACGTCCTCCTCTTTTTCTTCCGTTTTCTTCTTCTTTTTCTTCGAATTCTTCTCTCCCTCTTCTTCTTCTTCTTCTTCTTCTTCTTCTTCTAAACTTCGCTTCTTCTTCGTAGCGGCACCGTCAGCCTCCCCATCGTCCCCATCTACGTTAACCGTTTCCCCTGGCATCGCCATCGCTCTCCTCTTCGCCATCTCCTCGTCCACGGCTTTTTCAATCACCGTCTCGAAATCCTCGCCTTCACCAACCTCTTCCTCTAACAACGACTTCCTCTCCTCCAACGCGCCCGTCGCCTCCAACGCGAACCGTTTCGCCAGTCTCGGCAACGCGATGTCGCAACAAAAATCTTTCGTCAACAACTCGTCTATGAACGCATCCACCGTCGTTAACTCGCACCCGCCACTTTTCACGCGTCTCCGTACTTTCCTGTAATCGTTCAGCAACGGTTCTAAATATCTGTACACCTCCGCGGAGTTCCCAACCAGTCGTAAATAAAACGCCCCCAACAACCTCGCGTACTTATGGTCTTCGTTCTTAATAAACTCAATCACAATCTCTCTCTCCGGCGCGATTTGCAGCATCTTCAAAGCTAAGCACAAAAACTCCGTCGCTCGATTGTTCCCTCCGTATATCCCTCCTATTTGCGTCAAATCCGTCACCGCTAAATCCACCAGCGTTTCCGCCGACACCGCGAAACACTTTTCTTTCCAAAACGTCATCGCGTACACTTTATCCCTCGTAATTTTTTCCATCATGTTTTGCGGGTTCGTCCCGCGGACCGATTTCGCCAGAGGGTCCGTTTGCGTCGTCATTCTGTTTAAACTCTCTTACTCTCTCTCTCTCTCTCTCCGTGTCTCTCTCTTCCTTTGTCCACGGGAACGAACTTAAGAAAATTCGTCGTTTTTGAGTTTCCTTTTTCCTCTGAAAACTGTTTAGGGTGTAGGGTTTAGCATTGCCCGTTTTGAAAGGGAAAACACCAGGGGCTCTCCTTCGTCATTTTAGAGAGAGAGAGAGTCAGAGAATGGTCCGGCCGGTGAGCATAGGGCGAAAGGTACGACGATTTGTTGCGTGTCGTTGTTTTTGATGAGAGCAGCGCACGCTTTGCGCGCCGAATAGTGCGCAAACAAAGAAGAAACGCTTCGTGTTGTGAAATAAAAAGCGCGAAAGAAAGCGTGTTTCTCACCATCGTTTCCTCTCTCGAAATCGTCTCGTTTTGGATTCAAACTGACTCTTTTAAACACGTTCTGATTTTTGTTCGATTTAAAAACAGGGCACGCCGCAAAGACGGCCGGAGTTTGGGAGATTAAACGGTACGAGCGCATTCTTTCTCAGAGAGTGTTTTGATGACGTACTTTTCGCGTTTGTGTTGTTGGTTCTGTGGACGCGCATAAACGCACAAAGGAGACCATTAGGCTCCAATTTTTTTGAATTTTCACCCCCTTTTCCCCCAAGCGAGACATTTTCCTCAACCTCTTCTTTGTCTTTCTCGCGCGCGCTGCGAACGCTGACGGATTTTCTCTTTCTCTCTCTCTCTCTTTTCCTTTAACAAACAGGCCCATTAATTCCACAAAAACGCAGATACAAACCGGGAACCTTAGCTATTCGAGAAATCAGAAAGTACCAAAAATCAACCGACTTGTTGATTCGAAAACTGCCTTTTGCGAGGCTCGTTCGAGAGATCTGCAACGAGTTTACGGATCAACCGATGCGATGGACCGCGGAGGCGTTGTTAGCGTTGCAAGAGTCCTCGGAGGACTTTTTAGTGCATTTGTTCGAGGATTGTAATTTGTGCGCGATTCATGCGAAGAGGGTGACGATTATGCCGAAGGATATGCAGCTGGCGAGAAGAATCAGAGGCCCGATTTACGGCGTCTCGAGTTGGTAGAGAGAGATGCCGGCGCCACAATCGCATATGATGCGTTATTATTTCGTCGTTATCACATGTATACGTCAATTAGTCAATTATATTAGTAGAAAGAAGAGAGGGATTAGTAGCACTACTTCGCGAAGGTATCAGTAACAACAAAAGCGCCAACAAGAAGAAGAAAGCGTAAGTCACGCGGGAAAAAAAGAGAGAGAGAGAGAGAACGTGATTTGTATTATAAAGGAAAAATGATATTTCGTTTGATTATAAACTATGCGTATACATATTCTAGCGTAACAAGCCTACTAAAAGTGCTAAGGATGATGTAAATGCAGCTCGGCCATGTGCGCGTTGTGTTGCAACTTGTGCAACAAAAAGTACGCGTACATGTGAATAAAAAACAAGTACGAGAAGAACGCCACCCGCGCAATCGGGTACAATCGAACGCCATCCGATAAAGTTGCCGCGGCGGCATCTAAGCCTTGCCATGCTTTGGTGACCACTTTCCCGACCCGTCTGTTTTGCGCTAATCGCGAAAACGTTCTCGACGCTTCCATGGGCACGATGTCTGCGTCGGCAGAGGCAAAATTTCTCCCGGATTCAATATCCATCGCGTTTGCTCGTCGCTTCGCCGACGACGACGCGTTCGCGGACACGTCCGCGGAATTCATAAACTCTTCCTTGGCGCGTTCTAAACGCATGCTCCACGTTTGTTTCTCGCCCTGTAAACTCTCTAACTGTCGTTGTTTTTCGTATAATAACTTGGTCATTTCCTCGGATCGTTTCCGCAACGACGCGAGTTCGTTTTGGTCTTCCGGCATGAGTCCGTCGTTATTTTCGCCACCGTTGCTCGTATTACTGCTACCATTTAAAACGCCAACTCGCACTTTCAAATCTCTCTCCGCAATATCCGCTCTACGTTTAGCCGCGTCTACTTCTTTCCTCAACTTTTGCATCTCTCCGTTCGCGCTCTCCAACTGCTCCTTCATCCTCTCGTACTCGCCGTCATCTTCTGCTCTCTCCGCTCTCTTCGTCTCCGCCGCCAACGACGTTTCCAACCTCGCGATCATCTCGGACAACCTCTCGTGATCGTTCTCCGCCGCGACCGCTCGTCGTTCAAAAGTCACCAACGCCCTCGCTCTCTCCTCGCTCGTTTGCGAAACCTTCGCCACGTCTTGGCTCAACCGTTCCAACTGGTCCTCCAAATCCGCCTCTCTCCTGGAAAACTCCTCGCGTTGCGACACAATCTCCCGACTCGACGCCTCCGCTTGCCTCTCCGCGCGCATTTGCGCCTCCTTCGCACCCGCTAACACGCTCGCCATCGACTCCTGCGTCAACGACTGCGCCTCGTCCTCGGCGTCGTTCCTTATTTTCTCCGTCGCGTTCAAACGTTTAATCTCCTCCTCCTTCTCCTTTAACATCGCCTCTTTCTCCTTCAACTTTCGCTCCAACTTAGTGTGCGTCAGCATCATCTTATCCGTGTTCACCATCGCTTCGTTCTGCATGTCCCTCAAAAGTCTCTGAAAATGGTCCCGTTCCGACTTCAAGTCTTGAACTTTATTCTTGTACAAGACAATCTTCTCTTTCAGTTTATACTCTTCGTCGTCGCGCGCGACGACGACGACGGCGTTCTCCTTCTTCTTCTTCTTCTTCTTCTCTTCTTCTTCTTCTTCTCTTTCGCGTTCTCGCTGCTCCGCTAACTGTTGTTTGGCGACGGAAATTGGCGGCGAGGGCGGTTTGCCCAGAAGTTGCTTCGACGGCGACGAGTGCGTCGTCGTCTGAATCGTCGTCGCCGCATTTTCCGTCAGAAAAGCAGCGGAAGTAGTTTCTGCGCTTCTGTCGTTCGCATCGTACCCACTCGCCACATCCTCAACCTTGAAAGCGCTCTTCGTTGCCTTCTTCTTCTCTTCAAATGCAACTTCTTCTTTTCCTTCTTCTTCGTTGTCCGAATCGTCCGACAAGACCACTTTCGGCCGCCGCCGTCTTTGGCGTCGAATACTACCGTCCTCCCCCCATTCGGAATCCGAATACTCCTCCTCCTCGTCGTCGTCTGAATCGTTTTTGTTGTTCAATCCTGGAACGACTCGCTCGGCGACTTTCTGTTCCACGTTCTCGACGAATCGTTCCGCTTTTTCCAGCTGCGCTTTCACGAAGTTCATCGTATCGTTCGATCGAGAGCGACGGAGGAAACCTCAACGATGCCTCATCAATCAGATGCGTTCGAAGAACTCGACGTGTGTGATGATGTAAGAGAAAGTTCTTTCATTACAGAGATATAAAAAACGAATTTATCCAATTTCAAGGGACAAAACAAGCAGAGACTGGAACAGCACAATTTAGGGTATCAAACTCGCGCTCGCACCCCGAATCAAATCATATCCGAATTTAACCCAAACGGAACCAACACCAACACTTTACAGAGCGAAAGGCAGCCTCTGTTTTTGGGTGGATTGTGAGTTCCTTCTCTCCCCATAAAACAAAACGGACGTAACGCAGAAACGAGAATAACGCGTTGTTGTTCGTAAAGAGAGAGAGACGGGAGGGTCGTCCATATCGAGCGGAGAGGAATCTGGCGCGGCGCAGCGTAAGAGGGAGGAGCGAACACACGCAGAGGGAGAAGGTGCCTCTTTTTCTTTGAGAAAGAAAATTAGTACGGGAAAGAAAGAGCTCAAACACGGACACATATCCAAAGAGATTAGCTGTGAATGGGGTACGAGTCACACTTCGAAGTTCCGGACATCGACGATTCGCTCTTGAGAGGCGTGGACGACTTGACCGATTTATTGTGTCCGGACTCGCACCCGGAGGATTACACCAACCGCGTGAGGTTTGCGCACCATCATCAAGGTAAGATACTTTTGTTTGCGCGTCTTTGTCTCGATTTGTTCTCGTTCCCACAACGGGAGGTTTTCTCGCGTTGTGATCTTGCGGAGGAGATTTTTAGCATCGTTTTCTCTCGCGCGGAGAGAGCATCTCTCTCGTCGTTTCCCCGCGTCGGTCGGTCGGTCGGTCGTCGCGTGCACTCGTTTGCACTCGTTCGAATAGGTCGAAAAAGACCCGCGCACTTTCGCTCTTAGAGAGAGAGAGACAAAGGGAAGGAAGGACGTGATTTTTCTATCCGAAGGAGTCAGTCCAAAACCCAACCCCAATCCGAATCCGTAAAAACCAAGAAAAAGAAAAAGATGGACACTGACGAGTTTTATTCTCTCGTGTGCGAAAAAAAAACAGAAACCAATCCGTTCCAACCGCACCAGTTTCAACCGGTACACGTTCCCGTACACGTACACGGCGCGACATTTGCACCGGTACAAACCGGATTACCGACGCCGGAGGAACGCGCGAGGCAATCGGCGAAGGAGATTAGACAGGCGAGAAAACAAGTTCGGTTAGCGGCGAAAGGGAAGCAGTTGTTACAGTTGAAGAGAAAGGCTGGCTCGGAAGGAGTGCAGTCGTTTGGAGGGGAAGCGAAGCCGACGAGTTCCACGTATACGGATAACCAGGATTTACAAGTAGTTCCTGACGTGGATACGATCGGGAGAACGAACAACGCGCCGGCGACGAGTAGCGAAGGCCACTCGGGGTATTTGGTGAATAGCCAGGAACAGAACAAGGACACTACAACAACTTATTTAGCACATACAACATCTGCACCGACGACAACGAGCATCATGCCGCCGAAAAAGAAGAACGAAGACTACGACGACGGTAAGGAATTGCCGGCTATGCCGACTGGGAACACCGCCGAGGATGAACGAGAGCGCAAGCGCCTCAAGAGGTTGTTGCGCAACCGAGTTTCCGCGCAACACGCGAGAGAAAGAAAGAAGGCGTACATGAATTCTTTAGAGAACGCGGAAAGAGAGAGACAATCGCGTTTGGACGAGTTAGAAAACAGATGCAAGACTTTGGAGAAAGAGAATGAAATGCTCCGAGAAGTCATCAAGACGTACACGCAAAAAGACCCGAGCGCCAAGTAAAAGAGGAGGATTTTATAAAAATTTCATTAAAAATTCATGAGCGCGTCTACGCTCTGTCGTGAGACCCATACTGCCAGAAAATGACAGAGAATATCTCTCGGTTAGAACAGCGGCGCGAGAAAACTGTAGAAGTCTATCACAGGAGAGGAGAGGACGGAAAAAGTACATTAACTTTACAAATTGATACATAGCGTGAAAAGAGCTAGCGAGAAAGCAAGGAAGGAACCTCTGATACATACTCGTACTACTATATACTTGTTTTAATACTTATACAAAATGATATAATCAACAGAAGATAAAACTACTATGTTTGCTGTTTGTGTGTGTGTGTGTGTGTTTCCCCGCGCACTTGTATGATACAACGTCTCACTCTTCCTCCTCTTCTAACAAAAGCGAGTTCAAGTTCATCGCCTTCATCTTCGTCTCGACTTCGTCTTCCTCCTCTTGGATAGAAACGCTTTTCTTTTTCTTCTTCTCGGTAAAGGACATGATTTCATCTTCGAATAAAGCCAACTTCGTGAACCTAGCAGCCGCCTTAGAAATCGTTCCGGGCGCCTCTTTTGGGATATTTTCTTTATCCTCGCTGAAGCTTTCGTTGTTGCTGCCGCTGCCGCTGCGTTCGCCGCTGTCGCTCTTCTTCCCGGCTTTCTTCTCCTCGTTCCATTTTTCACTCAACTTTTCCATGATTTTCTTGTGCGGTGTCTTATTGCCGAGCTCTTTCTTCACGTCTCCAAAGTTATCTTGGACGAATTTAGCGTACCCAGTCGCTTTCTTTTCGATGTTTGAGCCTTTCACGAGGACGCCGTCGGAGGTGAACTTGCCCATAAATTCCAATCGACCGCCGCATAATCCACACCGCTTTTTCTCTACGTCGATGGATTTCGAGTGTCGTCCGTATTCTTGTTCGCACCACGTTTGGCTGCACTTCCATTTGAACGGCGTGTGTATCGCATACGCGTGGCATGTAGACACGTTCGTTCCCGGGTACGTTTGCATCGCTAACTTTGCCCATTTTTTGAACACGTCACCGTGCGGAGGTTTGGCCACGTGATCGACGAGCCACGCAGACGCATGGCACATTTCGTGCAACAAAGTCGCTTCGAGCTTGTGCACGGAATCGAGCACTTTTGTGCTCAACTCAATGCGTGCGGTGAAATGACGAACGCCTTCGATCGTGGTTCGCTTATACACGGTTAAGCCAGCCGTAGTGAGCAGTTTCTTACTCCAAGTAATCTCAAATCCATCGGGAAGTTGTCGATCGAAAACGTTCGCGTTGAACTCGTCGAAAAGAGCTCTCGTGATGGACTCTTTGTGCTTGTTGAAGTCAAATCCATTCTTCAAGTTACCGCCGATAGTTTTTCCTACGGATTTCAACGCCGAAGTTAACGCTTTCGAGTGTGAGGGCGGTGGTTTCCACGCAGAAAACGTTTTCGTTGGCGACATGTTCGCCGGCTCGTTCGGCGGCGTCTGCAAACGCTCGAGATTGAACGGAGAAATATCGTCGTCTTTCTGTTCGTCTTCCATAGCCGCGAGACGAGCAGCACGTAATGCCGTGTTGCACTTCTTGTCCGTCATTGCGCGGAATAGCGTATTTGGACCCGTTTTTGGAGGCGTTGGTGTTTTGAAGTTGACTCTGCCGGGCGTCTTGGCTGGCGGTCCGGGCGTTTTCATCGCCGTTTTCATCGCCGTTTTCAAGAACGGTTTCACTTCGTCGTCCTCGTCGTCGCTGGGAGCGAACTCGGAGTCGTCTGCTTCCTCTTCTTCTGCAATCTCCGAGAGCGAATCATCATCGTCGTCCTCGTCGTCTTCCTCATCTTCTGAGGTTTCATAATCGTCGCTGTCTTCCAAGATTTGATTTCTTCTTCGATTCGATATTTTCTCCGCTATTTCGTTCCGCTTATTTGCGACGCGCCTCGACGCTCGCACCGGTGCGGCGCTCGTATCTTTTTCTTCAGCTTCTTCATCTTCTTCATCTTCGTCGCTAGAAGATAAAATTTGAACTTTCTTCTTGGTCGCCGCGTTACGCTTCGGTCGCGCGGCTATAACTTCGTCCTCTTCTTCTACCTCAGCCTCCTTTTCAGGAGGTGCTGGTTCGTCCTTTATTTCTTCTTCTTTCTTCGAAGCGCGTTCGATGATGCTCTCAACGAGAGGCGACGCGACGTGTTCAGTGCCCGCAATACTCCCGACATCATCATCTTCGTTGTCCTCTTCCTCTTCCTCGTCGCGGACTGAATAATTTTCGTCGATATCCGTAGCGGCGACACTTTCGCTATCGTCTGCCTCCTCCTCATTCTCTTCGTCCAACGACGGTTGCTCTGCATCCATCCACGTTCTAATTGGCGTCATTTGTTTTTGCGGCTGCTCGTGTTTGACTACCGGGAGCTGAAATGGTCCGTTGTTTTTCAACATTTTCTCTTTCGGACACTCGAGCTCGCCGCAGTTACACGGATCAAACGTGCCTTCGATATCGCCTTCTTCATCTTCAATTTTCCCTTCCGGCGTGCCAAACTCTTCGTCTTCTTCTTCATTGCCTGCTGCTACTGCTACTACTACTTCTTCTTCGTGTTGTTCTTTCGCGTTCTCTTCTTTCTCGCCGCCATTCCCGGACCCGAAACTCAATCGTCTCGTCGCGTGGTCCTCGAGCGACAGCTCCGCGTTTGGTTTTTGCTTCGAGTCAGCTTTGCTTTCGCCCACGTCCTCTTTATCTTCGACCATATCGCACACTTCTTCTCCATCTTCTTCCACGTCCTCAAACATCTCCTCCCGAATCGCTCTCGCCTTCTTCACCGTCGTCGGCGCCAACTCCACGCCCGCCAACGCCGCCATCAACCTCCGCATGGTCGCCCCATCCTTTCGTTCCGACAAACGCAAAGGAAACGCCTCGAAAATAGCCTCGGACGGGTCCACCCCGCGTTTCTGCCACGTCGCAACCGCGAGCTTCAATATTTGCATCGGGTCTTCGTTGTCCATTTCTTCTTGTATCTTTTCTTGTTCTTGGACGTCTTGGTGGTTGTCGTCGGCGGACGCGGTCGTCGTCGTCGGATAAGTTTCCATCGTACTTTCCTCCTCCGGCTGTTTTTTATCCTTCTCTTCCGTCTCTTCCTCGTCCTGCTCCTTTGTCCCTTTTCGCGTCTTTCTCGCCGCCGTTGCCGGTTTCTCCCGCTTCTTCTCGCCTATTGCTTTTGTTGTCTTTTTCCCAGCAGCAGCAGCTCTCTTTTCGCTTTTCTTCTTCTCCTTCTTCCTCTTCCCGTTTTCTTCTTCCTCTTCGACGGTAATAACGTCTCGTTCGTTCCCTCGGTCCATCAACGGCGACCTGACCGTCTTCTTTTTCTCGTTGTTGTTCTTGTTCGCGCCTCCTTTTCCTCCTCCTAATCGAGACGTCGTCGTCGTCGTCGTTACAGTCTCTCGAATCTTCCCCAACGGCGTCTCCTCGTTCTCCCCCACGTCGCCGACGATGGATACGGACGGGCCTAATAACCTCCGCGACCGACGCACGGTATTCGCACCAGCGGGAGTCGTCATGTTCTTCGTCTTCTTAGGCGTATTGTTCGAGATTCGTTCGAGCAACGCGTCGGATGAACTCCCCATGATGAATGCTTTCAGATATGGTTTTGTGACGCACTTTTTTCTTCTTTCTTTCCCCCTTCTGCCCGAGACCTTTTATTAGGGTTTTACACCCTAAACACTTTTTCCTCTCGATTTTTTTTTCATGAGCAAATCTTTTTTTTTTCTCGCGAAAAAATGTAGAGCGTTTCCCCCTGTGTTGTACTATCCGTGCATCTGCATCTACCCGGTCGCTTTGATTCGAGAGCTGAAAATTCACACGAAGGATGTGAACACGTATGTGTACGTGGGTACGAATTTTTAGAAGCATTTATGGCGAGACGTGGAAGATACGTGCGCACGAGTGATCACAAAACTCTCTATTCTTTTTCCTGTTTTTTTGTCTGTATTTTCCACCTCTCGCTTTTTTGCTCCAAAAACCAATATGACTGCGCACGCGCGAAACTCTGAACGGATGATTGAAGAATAGCGATTTTATGATGGTCGAACACGCGCTGGTTCCGAATGTGTGCATATCCGGCGTCTCCGTGGCGTGCGCGACGGCGACGACGAACCCGATCGATGTCGTGAAAGTGAGGATGCAAGCGTTGAACACGACGAATGCGAAAAACGCAAACAACAACATGTTGCAAACGTTTCGCTTGGTCTTTCGAGAGCGAGGCGTGGGAGGTTTTTACGTCGGGTTGACGCCGTCTCTTGTGCGAGCGACGACGTACGGCGGGTTAAGGTTAGGGTTGTACGACCCGATTCGGAGGAATCTCGCATCCAATTCGGAATTCTTCGGGGGGGTGGATGAAAATCGCGTGACGACAAAGTTGCTCGCGGGCGGATGCTCTGGAGCTCTGGCGGCGTTCACGTTGAATCCGACGGAGCTCGTGAAGACGAGGAGAATGAAAGGCGACAGTTGGCAAACGATCAGAACACAAGTTGCGAGGGATGGAGTGTCGTCTTTATGGAGAGGGAGTTCGATGGCAGCATCGAGAGCGGCGCTATTAACGGCGAGTCAAGTCGCCGCGTATGGAGAAGTGAAACGGCTGTGGATACAGATGGTGCCAAACGCTAAAGACGACTGGATGGCGCACGTTGGAGCGAGCGCGGCGGCGGGGTTGATAACGACAGCGACAACGAATCCAGTGGATGTGGTGAAAACGAGGATGTTTATTTCCGGAGAAGGGAAGAAGTTATCGGCGAAAGAGGCGGCGATGGAAGTGGTTCGTGAATACGGCGCCCTGAGAGGTGCGATGCGAGGCTTTACGGCGAACTACATTCGGTTGGGGCCGCAAACGATGGTGACGTTTGTCGTCGCCGAGGAATTGCGGAAATGGTTTGGGTTAGAAAGTTTGAAATAGAAGTAGACTAGACGTTATTAGTTTAGATACTATGTATTATTATTATTCCTAGAATTGCTACGCTAATCATCTATTTAATTTACCCGAGGAAGCCCGTTCGGGGCACCACCGGGGTCCACAAATTCCCTACAGTTTGTCTGTGCGGCATCATGCTTTGGTCTAACACGCATCCGTCCGGTAATTCTGGTTTCACGTCGGAAACTTTCCCGTAGCTACATCCACCTCCTGGCCAATTACACTCTTTAAACTTGTGACAATTCCACCCTTTATGCACGTTTGTCAAGTGAACGTTTTCGATGACCAAGTTACTGACTGCCATCTCCGGTAATCCGGCAATCACGCCGGCGTATCGCTTAATACCTTCAATGTGTACGTTCTTAAAGTTAATATTCTTTACGATGGGCGTTTCTTCTCTGGAAACCGGACCTACATTCGTGTCTTGCTTCGAATAATACTCGTACAATTCCAGAGCGTATAACGCGTTCCATCCTCGAATGTTTTGAAACGTAATCTGGTCTACGACACCACCTCGACCGCGCATTGTTTTCACTCTCGCGCTCCCCACGCCAAACTTGTTATTTCTACCGTCGAACGTAATATCGGAGAAGATAATGTTCGACACACCTCCGCTCATTTCGCTTCCAACCGACAAGGCGTGACCGCCCAAAATCGTCACGTGTTCCACTCGAATGTTCTTCGAAGGCACGTTTGCTTTCCTGCCGTGGTAATCCTTCCCGGATTTGATCGCCACCGCGTCTTCTTTATCACCGGTAGTAATAAACGAATCTCTTAAGAATGAGTTCGACGTAGAATCAAAAACCACGCCGTTCGTACCCGGTGAATTCGCAGGATTCGAGATGTGGATTCTCGAAACGCTCACTTTGTCGCAATATTGCGGCCGAACCGTAAAATGGGGCGAGTTTGTCAACACGATGTTCTCAATCTTCACGTCCGAGCAGCCGACTAAATGAACTAAATTCGGCACGTGCGCTTTCTTACGCATGGAGGGTGAATACTTCTGGTCCGTCTTACGGTCCCACCAAAAATCACCGTGACCGTTAATCGTACCGCCGCCGGAAATTTCAATGTTCGTTTGATTATAGGCGTGTATAAACGCTCGAAAAATGGGTGTCGGGTCATCCGAAGGTAAAGACGGATGCTCTTTCCAATCGTCGATAGGCCACGAATCGGTCGATTTCACCGCCTCTAGAAAACTTCTCGGACCATCCAAAACAATCTTCACGTTCGATTTCAACTCTAAAGGACCTGTCAACCATCTTCCCGGCGGAAACGCCAACGTCTGCGTTCTTCCTTGCGCTTTCATCGTCAGACTATCCAACGCGTTTTGTATAGTCTCCGTATTTACCGTCATACCATCACCAACTGCTCCAGCTAACGCTACATTCACGCACGACAACACTGGACACTCAAAACTCACTTTCGTCGAATAGGGATGCTTCTCCGTGGCGTGAGAGCTTTCAAACTTATCCCGCGCGAAGTTCGTCTTCATCGAATCCACCACTTGCCTCGCGTGAAAGACTGGATGAAACAAAGCTTTGTGAAATCGACTGTCGCCAAATTCTGAGCTATCGTACTCTTCTTGGTATTCCTCGCGTTCGTCGTTATGAATGTACCCTCTTTCCTCGTGTCCGCGCACCGCAAACACGCCCAAGAAGAGAAAAAATCCAAGCACGAAAAGAACAATCATTTTCACGCTTCTGTCCAACACTCGAAACTCTCTCAGTTTGATCGCCATAAAACCCGCGAATCCTTGTAAATGATATTTCAAATGATACGGTATTCTTTGTAAAGGCGTATCTGGCACGTGTGTCAATCGGCGGCCTCGTAAAACCGATGTAGAAGTCGTCGGGAGCTCATCCGGCTTCGCGCTTTGTTTCTTTCGCTCGTGTCTTATCGAGTTCGCTTTCGACGCGAGGTCGTCGAGCTTGGCGGAAAGGACCGCGAGCTTGTCCGAGGTGGAGGACATAAAAAGGAGGAGGAGGAGGAGAAGGAGGTCGACGCGGTTTCAAAGCGCGAGGTGTTGTTCGGTTATATTCGTTCTCGTATGAGTGAAACTTTTTTAATGAAGAAATGGAGTTGGTGGTTGGGAAAAGGAAACCACTTGAATGTGAGCGCGACGAAATGAACGCTATTTCCAATGTGCTCTTTCAATCGGTCACAAGCTATGTATGTATGCATGATTCAACTCACAACATCTAGTTTCTCTCTACGAATAATAGTCGCTCTTAAACTCCCACGGGCAATTCTTCTCTTTCTCCTCACCGATCGGGTTTTCATCCTTCTTCGCTCGAGAGCGACACGAGTACCCGCCTTCGGCTTTGCTCGCGTCGCAATAGTTCAAGCACGCGGCTAAGCATCGTTTCGGCGCTGGTTTGCCGGTGGCGATGTAATCGAGCCTGTACATGAGCTCTTCCGCGCCGCAGGTGAACTTGGAGCTGTCCACGGATTTGGATAAGGTCCAAGGTTTGTTCGATGGTAACGTGTTTTGCGAGGACGCGATGGATTGCCACGTGGCGTGGCCGAAATCGATGACTCGAGCGCGCACTTTTGGTTTGCCCGTTTTCGGGCACAAGCCGTACGCGAGGAGGAGGGAACTGTCCGTGAATTCGACGAATCGTTGTTTGCGCATGAGTTCGACGATATTTTCGACTTCCGTCTTGAGTAAAGCGGCAAAGATTTTACCGTCCGCGGCTTCCCCTAAGAAGGACCGGGCGTTCAAGACGACGTTCTCAAACACGTCGGAAATTTTGGAGCTCACGCACCTCGCTTCGCGTTTCCAGAAGAACCGGTCGCCACTGGTGATGCCATCGCCGAGACGAAAGTTCTTCACGTCTAAAGAGCAATAGCGACAGACCGAAGCTGGTGCACCACTGACGTCGACGTCCACGATGGAGGCGTTTTGTATGCCCCGCGTGATGTCTTCGATGACGAGAAACTCGAGTTTCTTTTCGGCGACAAAAGAGGACGCGTCTTCCCCGTCGTCCTCCGAGTTGTCGTCACTACTGCTAGTACTACTACTACTCTCACCACTGCGGCACTCGTCCGTATCCGGTTTAACTTTCTTCACCATCGCGACGCCTTTGAATCCAACGAGGTACCCGCCTCTCACGAGCTCGTTCAATCCGTCGCTTTCCTCTTCGTCGTTTTCGTCGTTCTTTACGCTTTCACCTACATCGCACCCTCTCTTAATCTCCGCGACTACCTCCTTAAAAAAACACGTCTCTTGCCTTCTTTCCCCGTTCATTTGTTTCATCAGCGCGTGTTCGCTGGGCACCGGTCGAAACTTTCTCGCTTTCACGCCTTTTCCGAGAAACCCGAACCTCGCCGCATCCGTCGCCGCTTTCAGCGCCAACCTCGTCAATTTTTTACCTCTCGTTTCCTCCCGGCATATCGGCAACGCGTCGTCTAACGATTCGCATTTTGCACCGCTACTTTTCTTACACACTAACACGCTCGCATACTCTTCCACTTTTCCATCATTGTCTTCGATCACGTACCGACTCCCGCTTTCGATGAATACCGATTCGCCTTTAAATTTCTCCTCTCGAAACGCTCTCGCGACGTGCGCTTCGTCCGTCTTTATCCGTTTCGGATTGAAACACGCGTGCGCGCGAAACGATCCAATCGAACACTTCAACCGTACTTTTCGAGCGTTTTCGTCCTCGTTACTACTCGCGTACACCGCAATAGCGGCGTTCCCGTTACAGAATTCATCATTGTCATCGTCGTTGACATTTTTCTTCCTCCTCCTCCTCTTCCCATCGTTGTTCTCATCATCGAAAAATCCATCGTCTGTCTCGCGACGGAACATCTCGTCTTCTCTCCGTTCGTACACCAAAACGTCCTCCTCAAAGTCCTCGTTGTCCTCGTCGTATCTTTTCGTCATGGTTGTTCTTATTGTCGATGATGATGACGATGGAAGCAGCGCAAACTGTCTCGCAAATTCCCTCGCGTGTTTCCCCCCGAACGTCATCGCGACGAACGCGAACGCGATAAGTTTTACCAGGAAAAGCAAGAGTAAAACTATCGCGCAACATTTTCGTTTATTTATCATCGTCGTAGTATTGCGCACCACCGAAGGGAGTAACGAGGACATGAGTATCTCTCTCTGTCTCGCCCGAACGCATCAAGAGAGAAAGTTTTGGAGATTTCTTTCGAGACTGATGGTTTTCCCAAACGAAAGCTTCTTCAAAGTTTATCCATCTTTCTCTCTATAAAAAAACACATACACACGCACATCCGCGCATCGCATCATGATCACTACTTCTCGTTCTTCGAAGGTATACTGCTCCTGGAGCAAAGTGACGGGGAGGAAGAAGAGGAGGAGTCATCAGAGCAGAAGCGGGAACTCATCATCGAAACCATCGTCCGTGTCCTCGCAGCAAGAGTTGGTAGTGTTCCAATTCGACGAAGAAACGGTCCCATCCGGCGAATGGGAAGGCCACATGGTTGATTTCGTCGTCGATACTGCGACGAAACTTCCGAACGCTTCGAAACTTCCAGACCACGTGGTGCCTCCGGCGTACGACGATTGGGCGGTCGACGTCTTCGATTGGCAGACGCAGTGCGCGATGAAAGCCACTGGAGAGGGAGATGTCGTTGTGTATAAAGATATGAAGTTTATACCAGTCGCTGGGTGCGAAGTGGACGCCTCGGTCATTCACGAACAGTTTGAAGGCGAAATGAAAAACGTTCTGCACTTTAATCCAGGGTGCGGGGATTTCAACGCCAGCGACGACGAGACGGTGACGCACGTGTTGACGAGGAAAGGGAGTACGCAGAAAGACGGGTACGTCGATTCGGAACCGCACGTGAGAGTGAGAATAACGCAACAGCGTACAGAGGCGAAGAGAAACGAAGTGAAAGTGTGGCGAGAGGCGTACTACGAGAAGTATACGAACGGCGCGTCGTTAGTCGCGAGCTGCGGCGGGACCAAAAATACGATGAAATACGGCGAGTACCCGCGAAGCGAGGTGAAGTTTAGCGAGATGGACGGCGTCCCGAAAGACGCGATCACTCAGTACAACGGCTTGGACATTTGGACGTTTACCGACGGTGTGACGTTTTCGTGCGGATGGTTGACGCCGGCTGGAGAGCACATCGTGAGCGAACGCATTATGGACGGTTCCGCGACGGTATCGGCGAAGATTACCCGAAAGACGGTTGTTCCTTAATCGAGCGCTTCTTCTTAATCATCATCGAGAAAAGACGATTCGAACCACCAAAGTGTATTCTTCTTGTGTTGTTGTAAACTACTACGAATGCGTGCAATGTGTATGCTACTACGCCATTAAAGTCATCATCTGTTTCGTCCGTAATCCTCTATTTCTCTTCACAAAACTTTCCCCAATGACGGAGGAGGACGCCCCTCCAGGGTTCAACTTCCCGACGAAGACGAACAAATCGAAACTCTTTGCAATCCTGGGCGTTTCCTCGACGGCCACTCGATCTGAAATCAAATTCGCGTTTCGAGAGAAGGCGAAAAAGTTACACCCGGACGTCGTTTCCCGCGCAAAAGACGACGACGGGGAGAATTCAAAATCCGACGACGAAGAACAAAACGCGAAGTTTCTGGAGCTGAAAAACGCGTACGAACAACTCACCAATCGAGGATCAGACGACGACGACGACGAAGCGGGTAAGGGACCGATATTCGGTCCAGGAATGCGCGCTCGAATGAACGCGGCGAAAAAAATGAGAGAGAAGCACGGGCAAACCGGTGGGAGAATGCGAGCGGCGAGAGAGTGGAACGAGGACGAAAACGACCCGCAAACGAACAACGAAAGGATGAAAACGACGACGACGAAGCGAGAGGACGAGGAGAGAAGAAAAGAGAGTTTAAACGACGGAGGAGTGGAGGACGAGTTATCCGCGGCGGAGATTTTGTTTCGAGCGAGGCAGAAGAGAGGGGTAGGTACATCGTCGTCGACATTTAAAGGTGGTCTTGGAGGACATCGACAACGACATCCGAAATCGAGCGGACTCGGTGCGAATGTAAGCGGGAGCGGTGGAAGGTCGAATGTAGCGGCGAACATGAAACCACCTCATAATGGGTTTGAGAGAAGTGGTAATGGAAACGTTCGCGTGAAAGTGTTGGCGGCGATTGCAGTCGTCGGGGCGGTTTTCTTAGCCGCGAATCGGAAGGCGAAACGGAGAGGAGAGGAGAACGCTTCGTGACATGTGACGAATTTGTATTTAATTGTATGTTTTGTATTGTAATCTTTGCTGTTGTGTAGCTGTGTGATAATGCATGCGCGCGCGTGTCTCTCTCTCTTTCTTTTACTATCTTCTAATACTTTGTTGGATTAGAATACTCCGTCGCCATTTTTAAGTCGCCTTCAAACACTTCCAGGAACTTTGAAGCGATCGCGCCGTCCTTTTCGCGAAAAATCACGTTTATGTCGCGATTCGCTCGGCTGCAGGAAGACATGCCGTGACACGGCTTGAAGATGTTACCTTCTGGTAGGTCTGAGGGAGATAAATTTCCCGTCATTAAAAGTGTTTCGAACGTGCTTTTTCGATCTTTCACGATGAACTTCAAGTGCGAGTACCGAAAATGTTTCGGTGCGGAGTGGATGATAATATTTTTACCTCCCACTTGACTCAACCTCGTCTGTACTTGACTCGCTTTTTTACGATCCCAATCCGCGTAGATGCGCGGCGAAAGCATCAAAAATACTTTCACGTCATTCCTCATTGCCAGGTCAACGAGAGTGTCTGCGATTTCATCGTCCGTGATTTGGTACGTATAAATGTACACCACGTTCTCTGCGCTTCGAAGGAAGCGCAAAAGCGAGTCGCGCGAGAAATCCGGCGACACGAACATTTCGACGCTGCTCCCTTCACCGAGAGGTATTTTTTCCATTTTCGTGACGAACGGTTTTACCGAGTCGTCGTTTGTTATAGTATTTTTAGCGTTTTTATTCGCCATTCCTTTCGTCTTTGCAAGTTTTGCATCACCAACAGCGCTACCTTTGATGATTGCCATCTCCTCTTTCGCGATGTCCTCGACGCCTCTCGCGTGCTTTTGCGCCCGCTTCCAATCGTACTCAAACGCGCGGTTCGACACGCGATCAAACAGACGATCAGGACCATCGCCTTCTCTTAAAATAATTCCCGCCTCTCGATTTTCTCTCATGCTTTCTCTCGACCAATTCACGGAAGAAATTGACATCGCTTTCCCTCCGTCTCGAGCGATGTATTTCGCGTGCATGAACGAAGTGCTTCGATAGTAGCGCACCTCCATCTTTTCCGGATTCGCCAAAGACAGAAAATCTTTCATCGTGACCCTCCCATCGCACCCAACCTCCTCGTCGTCGTATTTATTCGTCAACACTCTCACGGTCACATTCCTTTTCGCCGCGTTCAACAGCGCGAAGAACACCGGAAAACTCTCTTTCGCCATCGCTCGAGACGGCAACACCCCGCCGCAGTTGTTGTTGTTGTTGTTGTTATTCTTAGTACTATTCTCCGTAGTCGTCGCATCACCCCTTCTTCTCTCGTAGGACCAAAACTTCACCCCGGGCGTGAATATATCCAGCGTCTCTTCCGCGTCCTCGATCATTTCCAAAGCGACGCGTTCGCTGTTCTCGGGAGAGAAAAACGGCTGCGCAGAAATCTGAGCACCTTTATTCAAAACGCCCGGGTGGCTTCCCTTAAAAATCAGTGCCACACTCGGGAACACCTCGTGAGGCGCAATCGTGCTCACGTACGGTGTCACCTGGTGGTCGAAATCAAAGTTCCTCTTCTGCGTAAAGAAGCGCGCGAATGCTAAAAACCACCACCACCACTTCCTTCGCGCCTGCCCTTCCGCGATTGTTTGAGAAAAGACCACCGACGATGACGACGACGACGATGCGTTTCCCATCATCGTTCGTTGTTGATGTGCAAATGTGATGCCGTCTGGTGCTTTTAAAAGTCGTCTGTTTTTTTGGCGAAAAAACGAGTTTTTGCACTTCACAAGTATAAAAAAGTGAAACGTGAGCGTTGAGAGCGAGTCTTCGCTCCCAAAAATCACTCTCAGAGCACGAAAAAGTGTCGCGTCGCGGTGTTGACCTCTTTCTTTCTGCGAAGAACACCACAACAACACCACAACAACACCACCAACAGAAAGAGATGAAGACGAAGAAGAAGAAGAACAGTAATAACGATGATGACGAGACTCATTTCATTAAAGTCTCGTCCAAACTGCTCCAAGGATTGCGGTTATCACCGTCGTCGTCGTCGAAATCGGAAGAGGGAAGAACGGTGTCTTCGTCCCCGTCGAAGAGGATGATGAGATTGGAGAGGAAAACCTCGACTTTGATGTTTCCGTTAAAGAAAAGGGTCGGGCTAAAAAAAGAAGCGCATCAACACCCTCGGTGTTGGTCGGCGACATCATCGAGCGGTGAGGACGACGAAGGAGGAGAAGAAGAAGAAGAAGAACAGTTTACGCCTTGGAGGAGTTCTCGCGCGAGTTTCGACACAGAGGAGGAGAAGGAAAAGGATTATTATTCGCGGATGAACGAGGAGTGGTGCGGGACGCAGATGATGGATTTGGACCAATTTTGCGCCAACGTGAAGACGACGGCTGTCGGGGAAAGCGACGACGTCGAAAAGAGCCGGTCTACGACCTCCTTTTTGACGACGGAAAAAATAACCAAGAGACTGCTGGAAGGCTGGAGTTTAGCGAGAGAGACGTGTAGCGAGTGCGAGATGCCCATGATGAGGAGGAACGCGCGTCGCGGAGATGCGCGTTGGATGGACGAGGTCGTTTGCGTCGAATGCGAGGACAGAGATGATGAGCCCCGCGAGCGATTTGGACGTCGTCGTCCCGGAAAACGATTAGCTTTGATGGAGGGGAAACCGAGGCCGCCAGTGGGTACGAAATCATTCGCAAAGTTGTACCGCGGGAGTAATTATTCGGGAGAAGATCAAGAAGAGTTATCGCCGACGAGCGTATTGTAAAAGCGGTACATAGTGTCACGTGTAGTATTTGTAGTGTAGATGTATATTTAGTTGCGTTTGAAAACTCTGGAATATGGTTTACTATCGCGCTTGTCTCTCTCTCTGTGTGTGTTTTTCTTTCTCTCACTCTCGCTCTCTCGCTCTCTCGCTCTCGCCTCGATGTTTTTGTCGTCGTCTATCTAAAAATGTCTCTTTCTCGTCTTCTTCCGCACCTCCTCATTTATGCCCACCCGGACTCAAACTCATCGACATCTTCTGCTGCTTTTTGGACGACATCGCTTTCGTCGTACTCCTCCGCGTCGCTTTCGTCCGCGATTCCGACGTGCTTCTTCTTCTCGTCGCGAACCGGGAATAATTTTTCGTCGCCTTCACCCTTTCTCATCTTCAACTTCGCGTAGTTTCTTTCGAGAAACGCAACCTTTTCTTCTGCCTCGACGAGTTTTGCAGAGTAAAGCATCTTCTCTTCTTCCGAGTGTGGTCTGCTCACGATATCTCGAAACCTTTGCCCTTCCTCCTCAAGTTCCTGTTTCTCCTTCTCAATTAGTTTTTTTGCCTCCTCGAGAAGATTGTCCACCGTCTCGCCGCCTTCCGCCAGAGGAGAAGGAGGAACCTCCGCAGTCGGCGTTTCCATCTTCGGAACGGTCGAAGAGTCGATATACGCATCACTCTCTTCGTCCTTGATTTGCCAAACCGCCCATTGGTGTCCAGAGCAGCACAAATCGAACTGTTCGAGTTGTTTCCCGCACGAAGATATGAGAATATCTCGCGGTAACTCGAAGCGCGCGCCAATCTTGACAAACACGCGGTTGTTAATCAACGCGCAGTATAAATCTTTCTCGGAGGCGACATTTTGTACCGTCCCAGCCGCTTTGATATCGTTGCGTCGACGCACTTCCATCAGATCGTTGATTTGTTCTTGTGTGAGTAAATCTTTGGCCAACTCGCGCTCTTGCGGTAAAACGCTTTCGTCGGGAAGACCAAAAATATCCGGAATCTTGGATGCAAAAATACACGGCGATCCCGGGTGCGTGAGGACGTAGACGAAAACTAGCGCGGGCGTCCAGTTTTGGAATTTTTCCAAATACGACGCGTGAATGTCAAACTGCTCGTTGGGATCGAAGGGTACGCCCATTCTTTGCGCTTGCGAAGCGTTTGTCAAACCAGGCGGCGGCGTCGGCGACGTAATAAACGCAGTCATCCCCGACATCGTCTTGAGAGGATTGTGCTGCACTGGTACTTCGTCCATCGAAACACCGGCATCGTCGTAAATTTTAGGGATGTCTTGCGCCAAGCGCGCTTTGATTTGCGCTTCCAAATCCGAAATCTCCTGTTCAGATACGTCTTTCTTCTCGTCGAGTAACTCGCGTGCGGTAACCGCGTTCATCTCCGCGGACTCGGCGTCCTTCCTCGCCTTTATCGATTTGACGTTAGATCTCGCGACGACGCGTTCTGATTTCAAAACCGTCTCTACGATGTAATCCATCTCCTTCCTGCGGTTCTCCGCCATAGTTTTCTTCATCCCTTCCATGTCCGTCTTTAACGCATTCACGTCCTCCTCCTCTTCCTCCTTCGCTTCCGATGTAGAAGACGTCTCCATGCTCTTCAGCGGCACCGAAAGAGGCACCGAACTCGATTCGATCGTCCTCTCCGCGACGTCCTCGGCCAACTGCGGATCCACGTTCTCGAAATCCTCCGGGTTAAAGTCCATATCCATCCGCCCGTTCCTCTTGATTTCCTCCTCGCTCGTGATTGCGTCCTCCACTTTTCTCAAAGTTTCCGCTCGTTCTCTCTCTTCCGCGCTCGCGCTGCTCCTTTTCGCTCCTGCTGCTGCTGACGACTCGGGTTGGTTGTCAGCCTCCGAGCGAACGACGCGCACCACGGCGCATTTTCGAGCCGACGATCTCAAAGGTCCAATCGATCCGTGTTTCGTGCGAACATTATTTTTCTTCAGCGTCGGGGAGTAACAGGTCGCCGTCGTCCTCGTCGACGGGGCGAGTGCGCCGCGCATGATGATGCGTGTTCTTTTATATCTTTGCTTATATCTTTGGTTTCCCCGAGATACAAAAATATTTGTGTGGACGAGATCACTTTTTTTTGCACAAAATGAAAAAAAGGCGTTTTAGATACGTGCAGTACAAAAGAAGAAAAGACGCGTTGCGCGGACTGCTCTCGACGATGTATATGCACGAAACGTGCGAGCATAAAAGTTGACTTTCATTTGCAAACTGTGGTGTGCGCAAAGAGAACTCCTATAATAAACTAAACATCCTTTCCTTCTTTTTTCCCCTTACTTCGTCTCTTGGACACGAATACCGCCAAGCCCGCTGTGACTACATGCGCAAAAAGCGTTCTCTTTACGAACCCTTTCCGTCTCAACGGCGCGTCCGGTCGCACCGGCAACGTCATGCACCTATGCAACGCCTCTTTTGTCGTTATCTTTCCTTTCAAAATCTGGTCGCACGCTTTAAATATCGGCGCGTCCACTTTGAGCTCGTCGCATAACTTTGCCGCCGCCGGCGCCGTCGCCACGCCTTCCGCCACGCCTGCCAAAGACGCCGCGCGCGACTCCAAAACTTCCGCCACCGATTTGTCCTCCGACGCCACGGCAAAACCAACCGCCTTATTCCGACTGTCCGCGCCAAGACACGTGAGCATCAAATCCCCGACCCCGGCTAACCCGCCCAGCGTCGTCGCGCTCGCGCCCATCGCGATCCCAATCCTCGTCATCTCTCTACAACCTCTCGTTACTAACAACGCCACCGCGTTCACACCAAACCCCATCCCCTCTAAACCACCGGCTAAAATCGCCACCACGTTCTTCAACGCGCCCCCAACGCACACCCCGACGACGTCCGTGGACGGATAACACCGAAACGACGGCGACGCGAAATACCCGCACGCCTTCCTCGACAGCGCCATCGTTCTCGCCGCCATCACCGCCCCTGACGGCGTTTCGTTGATTAACTGTTTCGCAAACGTCGGTCCGCTCAAATACGCCAACTTTACGTTTCTCCTTCGTCTGCTCTTCTCCTTTTGCCGGTACAAAACTCTCTCCAATAAGTGACACGGCAACTCCAACGTTTCCGTTTCGATGCCTTTACTCGTCGACACGAACACAATCTCTCCAAGTCTCGGTATGTGATCTATCACGTCGTCCAAAAACTGTTCCGTGCTTTGCAAAGGTATCGCGTGCACGATGACCGAGGCATTTCGCAGCGCGTCTTCCGAATTCGTCGTCGCTCGAATGTTTCTCGATAACGTAAACTCCGAGCAATGGGTGGGATTTTTGTGCGCAACATTGATGCCTCTTTGGACGTCCTCTCGTCTCGTGAGGATGACGACGTCCGCGAGAGGGTCGTTTCTTGCGACCAAGGTGGCCATGGCGGTCCCGAACGAGCCCGAGCCGAAGACGCAGATCTTCGTCACCATGTCTCGAAAGATACAGAGGGGAGACGTTTTGGCGACCTTTTCCCCTAAAACGACGACTCGCATCACTTCACTTTTCAAATGAACGAGAACGACACCAAACTGAAGGTGGACGCTTTGGAGTGGCGCGTGGAACTTCCGGTCGCGTCCAAAGCTGCGCTCAGAGTACGTTTTTCATCTTTTCTCTCTCTCTCTCTCTCGTGCGTGCGTGTCTTCGCGTTCATTCTTTTCCGTTCTCTCGCGTTGCTTCCAAGAGAGCATTTCCCCTAACTGTGACTCCTCTTTGAAACAGATGAAAGAGAGCAAAGGAGACGCTGTGAGTGCTAAGAGTGCGGCAGATGCGCAGGCGAGCGCGGTGTTGACTTTACGCGGGAGTCGTGGCAGCGATTCGAATGCCACCACCACGAACGTTCGATTGAGCGAAGAGGATTGTGTGAAACTGCGAGACTCGATGGACGAAGCGGCGAAGCGAGTGAAAGAAGTGATGGAGAAGTACGGGGGAGAGGAAGGAGAGAAATAGCATAGCGTGTGTATGTGTGGATGTTTGATAGGGTGAGTAGCAGTAGAGTGTTTGATGATAACCGTGTAATACTAGCGAAGGATAGATTAGAATGAAAGTTTCGTCGCTTTGCGCTTCGCCGCTCGTGCTGGCGGTTGCGTTCAAACGCCTAAGGATTTTTTTACTCGCGTTTGTAAATCGTTCGCCGCGGCGTATATGTCGTCGAATTTGCTAAATAGACGCTTTAAGTGTTTTACTTGGTCGTTCGGAAGGTTGAAACGTATTTCAGATGTCGTTGCCAACGCCGAGCGTTTCGCTTCGACGTCGCGTTGACTCAAACGCTCGCTCGTACGCTTACCCTCTTTATTCATTTTCCTTACCGCCTCGTATTCCGAAACTTCTCGTCTCGCCCTCTCTACCGACCTTTCCAGCATACTCGTCCCTCCGCTTCCAACTTTCGCGCCATCTAAATACACCAACCGCCCTTCGCACACGTCCTCGCTCACTATTTTCCTGTACCCGAAAACCTCGCACACGGGATTCGCAAACTGCCCATCGATCGTTTGCAATTTCAAATCGTACAAAAACAGGAGCTTCCTCAGCGGTTCTAAATCTTCTAGAGTTCGAACCGAGTGCCCAACGAGACTCAACCGTCGCACGTTCACGCAAAACGTCGCGAAACTCTCGCGGATTGATCGAATCGAAACCGCGGTACTAACTTTTTTTGAACACCTTTCACCACTCGGCAAAGAAGTTTTCCTTTCCAACTGCACGGGAACGGTCAACCGTATCGCGTTCGCGCAATCGCACTCGAACAAAAACTCGCGCGCGAACTCTGCGTCTAACGCGAAGACAACTCCTTCTCCTCCTCTTTCTTCTCCCGTTTTATCGTCCTTCGCCTTCTCAAAGTCCATCTGTAAGTGTTTCTTCACGCCTCCTCCCGTGAAAGTGCCCACATTTTTTTCTATTTTTGGCGTCTTTTTGTTTCGCTTTTGGGAAAAAATTTTCAAACTTTTGTTCGTCAAAGGTGTCGTCGCTTTACTCGCGCGCGCGCGTTTAAAAGGTTTCCTCTGAAGAAGAAGAAGAAGAGTCGCACCGAAGAAGGTGCTTTTCTCAAAATGTCATCGTCGCGAAAAAGAACGAAGAACGATCGCAGGGTGGAAACGCTGGACGGTTTTCGAGGCTTTTGCCGATACGTCGGCCCGGTGCGTGGTCAAACCGGGACCTGGGTCGGCGTCGAATGGGACGACTCGAACAGAGGGAAACACGACGGGAAACACGACGGAAAGAGGTATTTCGAGTGCAAACGAAAAGGAAAAGAGGCGGAGACGAAACGAGCGAGTTTCGTGCGCGCGCAGAAAGTCGCGCCTGGGACGGATTTCGTCTCCGCGGCGAAGGAGAAGTACGAATTTGAAAGTCAAGATGCGCAATTGGAGAAGCGATTGGTTTTCGGAGGAAAAGCGAAGAAAACGGACGAAAACGAAGAGGAGGACGTAACGATCGAGTTGAAGACAAAATTGAGCTTACAGAAGAAACTGAACGAGTTGGAGAGGATTTTGCTTCCGAACGCGAGGTTGGAGAGGGTGACTGGACGCGCCGCGCGAACGGAGGACGACGAGGGAGAGGAGGCGAGACCGTCGTCGTCGTCGTCGTCTTTGAACGAAGAAGAAGGAGAAGAAGTACTCGCGAAGACGTTCAACGCGAACGCGACACACGTGGACGTTTCTGGGAACTTGATGACATCTTTTGTCGAGCTCGGGAAGATTGGGAAGTATTTTAGGAACCTTGAAATTTTAGACGCGTCGGATGCGTATTACGACGAGGACGTTGGCGATATCGAGAGCGGCGACGCATCTGCGTTGGCGAAGGAAGTCGCGCTCGCGGCTTCGCAGTTTAGAAATTTGAAGACGTTAGCGCTGAATAAGACGCGAACGAGTTGGGCAAAGGCACTTTTGATTATCGACCAGATGCCGAATTTAGAAGAGTTGAGGTTGGATAGGAACGAGTTGCAAAATATAGCGGCGGTGGACGAACGAGCTTCGCGGAAATATTTCCCAAAGGTGAAAGTGTTAAGTTTGGACGGGAACACGTGCATCAAGTGGGACGATTTATGGGCCTTGCGTTTTCTGCCAAGCTTGGAAACTCTGTACGCGTCGGATTGTTCGGTCGAGCACATCGCGTATCAAGATGATGATGAAAATAATAATAACAATACCAACACGAACGACGACGACAAACGCTTCTTTCGAAACCTTCGAGGATTGTTTCTCGGGTACAATCGCGTGCGCTCGTGGCAATCCGTCGACGTAATAGACCATTTTCCAAGGCTCGAGTGTGTTCGACTCTCGCACAATCCGTTTTGTGAAAACGATAGCGCGAGTCGCCACGAAATCGTCGCGAGAGCAGGTAAGTTACTCTCCTTGAACGCTTCAGAAATTACAGAGAGAGAACGGAGGGAGAGTGAAATTCGATATTTGCGCAACGTCGTGGCGGAAGTTTCGTCTACGAGTAGCATCAGACTCGAAGATAAAGAACTCGACGCAAAGATGAGCTCGGACGAAGTGCTCGCAAAACACCCCCGCGCGAAGGCATTGAAAGAAATGCACGGCGAGAGGGCGTTAGCTGGCGTGCAAACGACAAAAACGACGCAGTCGCAACAGCAGCTCGAATCCAGAGAATCTGGCAACGGTACATCTACAAACGGAGGCGGCGCGAGTTCGTCCATCTCGCTCGCACTTACCCTCACCCGCGAAGGCAAAGGATCAAAAAACCGCACTTTCCCAAAAAACGTCACCGTAGCTCGGGTGAAGACGACGTGCGAGAAGTTATTCGGCATGAAATTAGGCACGAGTACGCTCGCGATTCGCGACCGCGACGAAGACGAAACAGAAAAATATACAGAACTCGAACCGGACGAGGACACCTTAGCGTATTTAGGCGTAGAAAGCGGCGCGGAGATTTTCGTGCTGTGATGAAAGTAAACAGTAAAGAGTGATATTAATAGGTTGTTAGAAATAAAGGAGTTCAAGTACATGCAACATTTACATTTAGGGTAGCAAATCCAAAAACCAAGGGGGGAAGAAAAAAACAGAAAAAACCGCCAGACACAAACAACGCAAAGAAGCAGCGCGCTTTTGTCGTAATACTACACGCACACACACATATACATCATCCCACCATGCGAGGAAGCACCACGCCGGTGAAACCATCATCCGCGCGAGTTACTGATACCACCGATGTCGTCGGAGCTCAGAAAACGTTAGGCTCCTCTTTAGTGCCTCTGATTAACAAATTACAAGACATATTCGCCTCTGCTGGTTTGGAGGAACTGTCGGACATCGATTTGCCTCAAATCGCGGTCGTCGGGAGCCAATCGAGCGGGAAGAGCAGCGTTTTGGAAGCGCTGGTAAGTCGTCTGCTTCTTAAAGTTTTGCGTCGTCTTGCTGTTGTTGTTGTTTGCGCGCGTTGCGAGAAACGAGATACAGTTTTTTTTGTTCCTTTTGAAATTCTTTCTTTCCCCAACGAACAACAGAAACTCTTTCGTTGGTGTTTCGCGAAAAGCGCTCGCGAACAAATGCGCGAGAGATGTACACAAAACTGACCGACACGCGCATCTTCATATCGTTATTACTATTATTATTATTGTGATTATAACAACAGGTTGGCCGAGACTTTCTCCCTCGAGGTCCGGAAATATGCACGCGTCGACCTCTTCTCTTGCAACTGGTCCACACGCCGACCAATCCTCGCTCCAACGCTCCGAGCGAGTGGGGCGAGTTTCTCCATCGACCGGGGGAGCGGTTCACGGACTTCGAAGAGATTCGTCGAGAGATTGACCAGGAGACGAACCGAGTGACGGGGACGAACAAAGCGGTGTCGGACCAGCAAATTCGTCTGAAAATTTGTTCGCCGAACGTGTTGACGATGACTTTGGTGGATTTACCGGGGATAACGAGAGTGCCGGTTGGCGATCAGCCGAAAGATATCGAGAAGCAAATCAGAAATATGATTTTGAGTTACATTAAGAGAGATTCGTGTTTGATTTTGGCGGTATCGCCGGCGAATTCGGATTTGGCAAACTCGGACGCGTTGACGTTGGCGCAGTTGGTCGATCCCGAAGGGTTGAGAACGATTGGGGTGATTACGAAGTTGGACATTATGGATCGAGGGACAGACGCGAGAGCGTATTTGAAAAATGAGGTAGTGCCGTTGAAACTGGGATACATTGGGGTTGTGAATAGATGTCAGGCGGATATCGCGGGAAAAGTGAGCATGGAAAAAGCGAGGAACGCGGAAGGGGATTTCTTTCAATCGAGGAAGGAGTACGCGGAGATTATCGGCCGGTGCGGTATGAAGGCGTTGGGGAACACCGTGTCTCGATTATTGTCCGAACACGTGGCGAGATTGTTGCCGGATTTACACCGAAGCGTGTCCAAGAGACGAGATAAAGCGGCGTGTGACGTCGCGGAGTTTGGCGAGTGCGTTCCTGACTCGGATTCCGCGCAAGCGAGCGTGGTTTTGCAGAAAATTCACACGTTTTGCAACGCCGTCGACGGCGCTGTGCAAGGCAAATCGAAAAATTTAGCCACGGATTCTTTGGAAGGTGGCGCGAGAGTGCATTACGTTTTGCAAGAAATTTTCGTCAAAGGTTTGTGTTCGTTAGACCCGACGCACCAATTATCGGAGGAGGATATTCGAACGGCCATTCAAAACGCCGCTGGGACGAAAGCGGTGCTCTTGTTGCCGGAGGAACCGTTTGAAATTTTAGCGAGAAAAGCCATCGAGAAAATGTCCGATCCGTGTCATCAAGCCGCGAAGTTGGTTTACGACGAGTTGAACACATTGACGTCAAATTGCGTGCGAAGAGAGGTGTCGAAACAGTTTCCAAAGTTGGCCGAGGCTATCGAAGAAGCGACGAGAGAGTTTTTGAAGAACGGATTGGATCCGGCAGAATCGATGATTACGAATTTGGTTGATTGTCAGTTGGCGCACATCAACACCACCCACCCAGATTTCATTGGCGGAGCGAGAGCACTTGGCGTGGCGCAAGCGCAGTTGGAAAAGAGACGAGCAAAAGAAAGAGCGTTTTCTGAACAACAACAACAGAAGCGGGAAGATATGGAGATGTCGGAAAATGTTGGAGAAGAGGACGCGCACGAGTTGACGCCGACGAAGAAGAAGGCGAACGCGATGAAGTCACCATTGAAAATGAAAAACCTATCGGAACTTAATAACAATCACGGCGAGTACAATCGAGCGGACTCATCGAACGAGGCGTCCGCGCATTTCGATGACAAAGAAAACGGCGCTTCGGAACCGAAAATATCGTGGATATCGAAAGGTTTGTGGGGCGGCAACGGCAACACGCCCAAGAAGCCGCAAGACGCGGGGAGTAAAGGAACAAAAACGAAACGACGAAACGACTCGCTGAGACAGTCTATTCAAGATCTTAACGCGTCTGATCACTTTAACCATACTTCCTTTGGAGTTGTATCCTTGATGTCGCCGCCGGGAATCTTATTACCTTCGGAAATCGATAACGACGAGGAGCTTTTGCAAGTGCTCGTTACGCGAACGCTGCTTTCGAGTTACTTCAAACTCACGCGATCAGTTCTCGCCGATATGGTTCCAAAAGCAATCATGCACTTTTTGGTGAACTCAATAGCTCGAGGGTTGCAACAACACTTGATTTCGACTTTGTATCATCCAAGCACGGTGAAACAATTATTGGCGGAAGATCCGGATTCGGCGAGGATGAGAAGAAATGCCACAGATCGTCTAGCGGCGTTGAACAAAGCGATGTCGGCGATATCAGCGTTTCACGCGGAACTGGTTTGATATCAGTTTATTATTACAACACATACACACTATCAATATTATTTATTCTGTGTTTCTCTAAAGCTTTTCGTTCTATTCGTTTTTTTAGCATCTAGCGCCGGTGCGTTTCGTGCCGCCTTGTCGTATGCGTTCGTCAGCATCGACAAACGTTACGTATGGATCTTGTAAACCGTATTGAGATTCTCTCGTTGATGGACGCCTTACTCTTTCTTTCTTTTCTTTCTCGAGCGTTTCGAACATGACGTTACACTGTGCGCGCAGAATGGCAAACGCGTGCGCCAAGACTGCCGACGATTCTACCGCTTTACTTTCCGTCGAGGAGACTACTTTTTTCCAGGTCATTCTTTCTTCGTCCGAACGCCAAATCTGTTTGCATTTTGCTTTCGCGAGCGAATCGTGCGCGGCATGTCGAGGAGGCGCTAAAGTTTCCCACCATTCTTGTTGTTGAAGCATCGCGGCTTCGTCTTTCTTCGTAGCGTTGGCATCGTCATCCCTCATTTCTTCATCTTCATCTCGTTCCTGCTCTTCTTCTTCTTCTTCTTCTTCGTCGTCGTCGTCGTCGTCATCAGACTTTTCCGCCGACGCGTGGAAAGAAACGACATCTGTTCGTCCCATCGCGCCAGCTTTCGGCTGTTCGCTGATAAAAAATGCAGATTCTTCAATCTCGTTGACGAACGACGCCATTTGCGACAAATCAGAACCGACTGTTTTCGTCGCCGCGCGCGTCCAATCGTGCCAATTTGAGGCGCTTTGCGGAACCGGAGCGTCGTATAATTCACACGTCGACGCGAGAATACCGAGCTCACGCTTTATGAAGAGCGTCGACGAATCTTCGTTCGATAATCGTGTAGATTTTTGTTCGATTTGTACGGCGTTTTCTTTTTCACCGGGTGAAGATGTCGTTGTCGTGGGTTCGGATGCCACCGCGTCTCTCCTCTCGCGTTTCTCAAACGCCAATCGTAACGATTCGTAACTTCCCATTATTCTGTCTTTCAACGCCGACTCTTTCTTCCCTTTTTCGTTTAACGTAGTGAGTAACTTGTCGATATCCTCGATGGATTTCATCGTACACCAAGCTTCCTGCTCCGTGCTCGCTTTTGGATCGAAGATTAAAAAGATTGGAGCTTTCGAGTGCACGTCCCGAAATCCGCCAATGGAGATGTAATAGTGCCGTCCATCGCGATCTTTTCCGAGCTCTGGCGCGCGAATGTGCGACTTCACCAGCAATGAATGTATTTCGCGATGAAACTTGTACTCTTCTTCCTCTTTTTTGCGTTGAACTTCACGTTCTTCATCTAATTTACGCTTCTCGATGAGACTTTTCTGACGTTCGGTAACCGCCCGCGGGAGATCCTCGCCCTCTTCGTCATGCGTTGCATTATTCTCTTCACCTTCATTATTAGTCGTAACGTTTTGTCCATCTGCGTCTTTCTTAGCAGTATTAGTAGCAGCAGCAATCTCGCGTTTTCGCACTTCTTCTCGTCTTTTCTGCCACAACTTACTCTTCGTTTCATCCATCGCTTGTACTCGTCGCTCGATGGCGTCGCGCACCAGTTGCGAATCCAAACAATCTTCGCACAGTAAACGCAAAACGCTGACCAACTCTGCGCGAGAAACGTTCTTCCATCGAGTTTCTGAGAGTTTTCGCGCGATATTCAATACTTCGTCGTACGGAGAAACGACCGATGTGTTCACAATCGATTTTGACTTGTACGTGAAATACTGCGCTAATACTTCTTGCCAACTTCCAATCTCCAAAGTTCGGTCCCATAACTCCGCTAATCGATCGTACGCCGTGGTAATGGAGACTCGCAAGATGCGCTCAAACAACGCTCCTAATCTCGCATCCGTTGGATTTGAAAGCTCGTATGAAAGCGATTGAAACGACGGCGGCAATGCGTGCGTAACATCTCGACCTACGTGGTCCATGAATGCTGAAATCTCAATCTCAGCAATCGTCACGTCGTCCATCGTCGCGTTCTCTCCAGTATCAACATCCGGGAATGGTTCTCTGCCGTCTTCATCGGCTAAGCACTTGTCTAACTTTTTCAACGCACCATCTGCGATTGGATTTTCTTTGTTCGCTTTCTCCCACCTTTGCCGGGCCGCTCTTACTTTGGCTTTCTGCGCGTTCGCTTCAGCCTTCGCGCGTTCAATCTCCGCAATCTCTTCCTCGGTGAGTTTTGGCTTCAGCGCTTCCTCTGCCGCCAAGGCTTCTAGCTTTTTTTGCCTAGCTTCTTCTTTTCGATGCTCTTTCTTCTGTTGACTTTCTAATTTATTCGCGTATTTCACGACTTCTTTGTCTTGGGAGTAATCGTACTCGTTCTTTTTTACCAGGTCTAGTTTTTGGCGCAAACTCTCCATGACTTTAATCGCCTCGACGGCGACGTTGGCGAACTTCAAAACTTTCACCCGCTCGTTTTGAATTAGTTTGGGCAGTTTGATGGGTTCTTTCAACGCTAGTTGAGCTTTTTTACGCTTTACGCGCTGTTCTTTCTTCCACTCCTCTCGTAACGCAATCAGTCGTCTCTTCTCTTCTTCGAGCCATTTCCGATGTTTCAGAAGCGCTTTTCGATCGTTCTCGTCGCCTTGAAACGTCTCTCGCTCTTCAGGCACATCAAAAGCTGGTTCAGCGTCATCGACGAATTTCCGTTTCTCCCGTTCTTCTCTCATATACTCTTCTTCCTTAGCGAAAAGTTCATCTTGCATGCGCTCCGCTCTCTCCTGCGCCTCGAACGCGACCGCGATTTGCTTCTGCAACTCCTCCGCCGTTCGTTTTTCGACGAGATTTTTCAACTGCTTCTCGTCGACGATCTCGGTCGGCGGCGGTCGCGTCGACGCGACTTCGTGCACATCTTCTATCGCATTCGCGCTGGTACATTTCGTTGGCGATGGTTCGTCGTTCTCGTTCTCGTCGTACTCGTCCCTGTTCTGGGATTTTTTCATGAGTCCGCTTTGACGTTTCTCCAGCCGAGGCTTCGTCGCGTTTCTTTTCTTACTATCATCAGCGCGGGGAGTATTCTCACCGTCCTCGTCGTTTAAATAACACGTCAACACGTATAACCCTCGACCAATTCGAGAGAACGTTTTGTCTCCCATCAACGACACGACGGTATTTTTCGGAACTCTGCTATTCTTCCAACTCCTCGCTAACCCGTTCTTCTCGCTCGTCTCTATGATTTCATCCACGGTAATGCCGTCCGGTTTATCTCTCATGGCTTCCAATAAAGCATGTCTGCACGTCCCTCGTCGAATGGCGCTCGTAAACCCGAGCGAAGCAGCCAATCGCTGCGTTTCTTCGTCCATCCGCTCACCGTCTCGGATTTCAGCATCCGTTTCCTCTTCTATTTCCATCGCTTCTTCTTTTTCTTTCTTTCGTCGATGTCGCGTCTCTCTCTTCTTCGCTTCCACGGGAGACGGCGCCGGCGTCTCGTCGACGGGAGGAGACGACTCTCGTTCCGCGTGTTGTACTACTTTCGATCGTTTCTTCCTTCTCTTTTTATTCCCCTCTCGTTCTTCCTCCTCTTCCTCTTCCTCTCCTTCCATCATCTCCGCGTAGTTCCTCCTCGTCGCGTTTCGAGACTCTCTTCTCCTCTTCGCGGTCGCGCCGTCCGCCTCCGCTGCTGCACCTTCTTCAACACCATCACCATCGCCCCCATCGTCGCTCTTCTTACCACCCCCATTTTTCGCGACGAACGAAAACGGCAAGTTGAACTTATACACAAACTCCGCGTCCATCTTCCACACTTTATCTCCGCGCGCGTCGAACGTCGCGTGTTTGTTGATGAAGTTTTTCGCTCGGAGTTGGTACTTTTCATCATCCGACGAGGAGGGAAACGACTTCGATGCCATCACCAACTGTTGGAGAAGACTCTCGACGTCTCGCGTGGCGTTGTGGTGGACGAAATGGCAGATATCGCGGAGGAGGAGGTCGGAGAGCATTATTTATTCTTTCACTCCTACTGCCCCGTTTGTTTGTTTTATGCGATCGTCATCTCTGCTGTGTTTCTTCTTCCGTTCCTTGTTGTGCGCGCTTTAAGGAAATTCGCCGTCGCATGCCTCGGGCTGACAATTTAGGGTTTTGCAATTTCCTCGCTTTGCACACAAGAAGGAGGAGGAAAAGGAACGACCGCATCAATAGAAAAACGTGTGTTTGTTTAGAATAGTCCGCACACGTCTCTTTTGCGAAGATCAAAAATGTCTCGCAATCGCGCGTTTCGATTACTCAAAGATGCGCGTTTACGCGCCTCGGCGACGAGCGTTGGTGGTACCAGCTCCAGAGTCGGGCAAACCGTCACGAGGAGTGCGGATTTAGCGAGGTGCGCTTGAACATTTTCGATTTTTATTCAATTTTACGCAAATTTGCATCGCGCGAACCACTACCCGATGGATGATCCGGGATTGTTCGAGACCGGTTTGCGCTGAATGCGAGTGCTAAAAGTATTCGTTCGCGCGAAGAACGCGTGTTTAGTCAGGGCGCGAGGATGGATCGGATGAATATGCGCGTTGTTCGCGAGATGATTTTCTTCGATCAAACTTTTTTTCTCGTCGGTCTTTCTTCGGGGACCAAATTAAGGGGCAAATTATAAGCTCATTCTTATTCTTCTTGAAACTTACCTTTTCTCGTTCTTTTCTCCACGTTTATCTACTTTTATTCAAACAACAACAGCGCGCACCCGGAAGGCGTTCGTCACGTCTCCTTGCAAATCGTGCAACAACGCATGAAATCCGTCTCGAACATTCAGAAAATCACAAAGGCGATGAAGATGGTCGCCGCGTCTCGATTGAAACCAGCCCAAGATAAAGCGATTGCCTCGAGAGGGATGGTGACTCCGTTTTATAAGTTACTGGGAGATTTACCCGGCGCGGAGACGGCGAAGACGTTGATGGTGCCGATTTCCTCGGACAAAGGTTTGTGCGGCGGCATCAACGGGAACGTCGTCAAAGTGTCGAACGTGTTGTTGGAAACGGCGAAGGATAAAGAGTCAGAAATTTCGATGGATGTAATTGGCGATAAGGCGAGAGGTTTGATGCAACGGCAAGTAGGGGAACTGTTCGCGAACGTGTTGGTGGACGCGACGAAGCAACCGTTGACATTTGGAACGGCTTCGGCGTTGGCGGAGCAAGTGGCGAAGGACAACGAGGGTAAAGCGCTCATCGTGTACAACAGGTTCGTTTCGGCTATTTCGTTCAAGCCAACGATTGCGACGGTATTGTCTGGGGAAGAGTACGAGAAGTCGGCGGAAAACTTGGAAAATAAATTCGATTCGTACGAGGTTGAAGGACCGGATCGTGGGGAGTTTTTGCTCGACTTGGCGGAGTTCAAAACCGGCGCGGTTATGTACAACGCGTTGGCGGAAAACAACACTTCGGAATTGGGATCTAGAATGCAATCTATGGAATCGTCCTCGAAGAATGCTTCGGAGATGTTACAAAAGTTGACGCTCTTGTACAACAGAACGAGACAAGCGGCGATTACCACGGAGTTGATTGAAATTATTTCCGGCGCTTCCGCTTTGGAAGATGCCAAGTAATAATATCACCACGAATAAAGAGAAGAGAAAAATATTAAGTAGTAGCTGAATTGTAATTATGTAGTCAAGTATCTAGTAGAATTTAAAACATTCAATGTCTCGCGTGCTTCATCGTGGGCACTCCTTCGCCGCCCGTTGTCGCCACTTCTTTCAACGCGTGCAAACCGTCCATGGTGTCTTGAACCACTGTTCTCACGCCTTCCTCGATCGATGGCTCCGCCACCGTCGGCGGCGCTTTCCCGTCTAACGCCTCTTCTATGTTGCCCGATAAGATCAAAGCTAAAGGATGCATCACCTCCACCGACTCACACAAGATCTTCAAGCTCGCCGTAATAGGTGCCGCCAAAACCATTCCTGGAATACCCCACAACATACCCCAAAATATCAAACACAAAAGAACCGTAATCGGGTGCAAATCCAAGTGTCCGCCCATCAATTTCGGTTCGACGACGTTTCCAATCGTAAAATGCGTCATACCTGGGAGTAATATCGCCAACGTCACGTGCAAGAAATGAATATCTTTCGACACCAACACGACCGGTAGCGGCAAAACAGTCGCGATAATTGGCCCGACGTGCGGAATAAAATTCATCACAAAGTGCAGCACTCCGAAAACCATCGCCAACTCTACGTTCAGCGCGTAGTAAATGCTCGCCGCGATGAACCCGTTCAAAGTGCTCACAAAAAACTTCAGCAAAATGTACCGCTTAATCCTCGTTTCAATTCTCGTCCATACCCCGCCCGGAACTCTCCTCTCCACTTTCTGTCTTCGTCTCCCTTCCAACAAATACACGACGAAAATCAACACCAACACGACGTTACTCAACAGGTCTAAAACCGCTTGCAACATCGCGTGCGTCGATTGCGCCACCATCTTCGCCAGCGGGATATCTTGCAACTGCGCCTCAATCACGTCCATGTCGATGTTTTTTCTCGACAGCGTCTCTCCCGCTCTGTTCGTCAATCGAACGACGTACCTTTCGTATTTCTTCGCGTCTTGCACCAAGTCCTTCACGCTGTGCGAAATCAAGAACAAAAGAGAGCACAATATTCCTAAACCAAAGAATAACGCGATCGTAATCGACGCTCCGTGTGGTACTTTCGCTCGGTGCGTGCAAAAATCAACCAAAGGCGCTAACGTGTAGCTCATCATCACCGCTAAAACCAAAGGGACGAGGACTCTTTGCAACCAGTACAACGCCGCGGAACTCATTATGATGGCTATTAAGAGGAGACACATCGTCCGTACCTTTTCCGCCGAAGCAAGAGATTCTTGTTCTCTGCTCGAGTCGTCGTTCATCAGGTCAAAGTCTTTCAAACCGAAGGCAGAGGAGGAATAGCGAGGGGAGGCGTTCTTCCCACCGCCATCGCGCGGGGATTTCACGCCGAACATGTTTAACATATTTAGAATGTTTTGTTCCGAGATTTATGCTGATTTGTTTGGGAGAATTTTTTTTTTTCTTCTTCTGCTTTTTTTTACGTAACGGTTTGATGTTTTGTGTCTCTCTCTCTCTCTGTTTTATTTTCAGTATTAAAAAAAGTTAAAATCTATTTGTTCTTCTTCTCTTTCTCTCTCTCTCTCTCTTTCTTCTCTTGTGTGTGTTTTTGTCTCTCGTTCTCTTCCGTTCTTCTGCTACGACTCCTCTTTCTCTCTACTAACTCTCTCTCTCTCTCTTAAAACTTTAATCGTACAAATCGTCGTCGTCGTCTTGCGCGGCGGCGGCGGCAAAGGCGTCGCCAACCGTTTGGGCGCCGCCAGCCGCCGGAGCCGCGCCGGAACCACCGCCAGCAGCAGCTCCGCCTTCGTTCGGGAATCTAAAATCGCCCACGTGGCCTCGGCTTTGTTGTAAAGTTTGCGAGAACGCTTGGTACTTGCGGATGTCCGCGTCTGAAACCGAGCGGCGAGCGTACTTCATCGCCTCTTCAAAGTGCGCCTTGGTGATTTCTGGCACCGGATCGACGTAGTTTTCTTCGTCTTCTTCCATGGCACCTTCTGGTTTTTGCGCCATGGCGCGTTCGCGTTCGATATCTTTCTCGATGCTTTCGCGGATGGCGTATTTGCACGCGCGTTGGCAGATTTCCGTGATATCGGCACCAGAGTACCCGTGCGTAAACTTGGCCAAAGTTTCCACGTCGACGTCGTTGGCAATCGGGGACTTTCTCAAGTTCGCTTTAAAGATAGAAATTCTCGATTTGTCATCCGGTAACGGGATGTAAATCAACTGATCTAAACGACCCGGGCGCATCAACGCGGTATCGATGATATCCGGTCGGTTCGTCGCGCCGATGATAAATACCGTCTTCTTCGAGTTCATGCCATCCATTTCCGTAAGCAACTGGTTCAAGACGCGATCGGCGGCACCGCCGGCGTCGCCGGCGGAAGAGCCGCGTTGGTTCGCGATCGAATCCAACTCGTCGAAGAACAGCACGCACGGGGCGCTTTGCCTGGCTTTATCGAAAACCTCTCTGACGTTGGATTCCGATTCGCCGAACCACATCGTTAACAACTCCGGGCCTTTAATGGAAATGAAATTCGCTTGGCACTCGTTCGCGATCGCTTTCGCCAACAACGTCTTACCGCAACCCGGTGGACCGTAAAACAACACCCCTTTACTCGGTGCCATGCCGAACTTCTCAAATTTTTCCGGGTGTTCGACCGGATATTGCACGGTTTCTTGCAACTCTTGCTTGACCGTTTCTAAGCCGCCGACGTCGTCCCAGGAGACGTTTGGTACTTCCACCACAGTTTCTCTCAACGCGGACGGGTTGGTTTGCGCCAAAGCGGTTTTGAAGTGGTCGTTGCTGATGGCCATCGAATCCAAAATCTCCGCGTCGATTTCATCGTCTTCCAAATCGATGACGTCCATCTTTTCGCGAATGCATTGCAACGCGGCTTCGGTACACAACGCCGCCAAATCCGCGCCGACAAAACCGTGCGTGTCCTTCGCCACCACCTCCAAATCAACCTCCTCGTCCAACTTCATGTTCTTCGTGTGTATTCTCATCACTTCCAAGCGTCCAACTTCGTCTGGGACGCCGATATCAATCTCGCGATCAAATCTACCAAATCGTCTCAACGCCGGGTCGATGCTGTTCGGTCTATTCGTCGCCGCCATGACGATGATGTGCGATCGAGCCTTCAACCCATCCATCAGCGTCAACAATTGCGATACGATTCTTCTCTCCACCTCCCCATTCGTCTTGTCTCTCTTCGGCGCGATCGAATCGACTTCGTCGATGAAAATAATTGCCGGCGAGTTCTTCTCGGCTTCCTCGAAAGCCTTTCTCAAGTTGGATTCGGATTCGCCGGCCAACTTGGACATGATTTCCGGACCGTTGATTAAAAAGAAAAACGCGCCGGTTTCGTTCGCCACCGCTCTGGCGATCAAGGTTTTTCCAGAACCCGGAGGGCCGTACAACAAAATACCTTTCGGCGGTTTCACCCCGATGGTTTTGAACAACTGCGGATGTCGCAACGGCAACTCGACCAACTCTCGAATTTGCGCCATTTGCTTCCTGACCCCTCCGACGTCGTCGTAGCCAACCTCATCCAAACGTTCCTCGTCTTCGCGGTTAATCGGTTCGCCTTCACAAAAGATCTCCGTGTCTGGCGCGACGATGCAATACTCCGCCGGATCCGTTTCTACAACCTTGAATTCCACCGCTCTCATCCCGCCTCTCGCCAAAAACGTATCCCCTTTCCTCACCGGTCTGTACGCCTCCAAAAAGTACGGCTTCAAATACACGTCGAACAAGTTCCCGGAAACGCCTTCGATGGTATCTCCAAACGGCAACACGTGAATCCTCGCCCCGTATTTCACGTCCGTGCACTGATGAATCGAAATCACGTCCCCTAACCTCACCCGTAAATTTTTCCTCACCACTTTGTTCATCCGAACTTTCCCGTCGTCGCACTGGTCGTCCGCTAGGACGATGCACACGGTGTCTTTGCGCTTTTTTCCTTTCACGAGAACCGTGTCCCCGCGGAAGAGCTGCAGCTCTTCCATTTTCGCCGGGGATAACGCGACGACTGAGTTATCGTCGTTCACCGCTTCATCTGTGTAGTACAATTTTTATACGCAAAACAGAAAATTTAAGAGAAGGAAAAAGAAGGTCAAAAACGTCCGTCTCTTGGGGGTGCCGCTTACTACTTACGTCAACAATCAGACGATGACGACGAAAGTTTCTTCGTAAACGAAGGAAGAACGCGTACTAAAAACCATCTAAATCGAATCAACGTAAAGAATACCGCGCGCGCAAAAGATGATCGATAAAGAGAGAGAAAGAGCGCGCGAATACTCCGAGAGAGAGAGAGAAAGAAAGAAAGAAAGAAAATCCCGATCGACTTAACGAGAGAGATCTGATGAAACCAATTCTACGAACACGCACCGACGACGAGTCTGTTCGGCGCTTTCTTCCTCTCCAAAATCGCCGTCACGTCTTTCACTTTTTTCTTTTCTGAGGGTACTTGCGTTTGTCCCTCGGGCGCTTTGTCGTTCTCGTTGACTTTCTTCGCCTCGAGCTCCTCGTCCGTTGCCATTTTATCTCTCTTCTGTGTGTCTCTCTCTCTCGTTGGTTGGTGTGAATTTTTGTGGCGACGAACGTGCTAAAAACGTAGTACGCGAGAGTCTTGTCCTTCCACGTGAAAGCAAGGGCGACGTTTCGGCACGGTTTTATTTACGCGCGCATTAATTTTTTTTTCGGTTGTATTTTTTCGGTTGTATGTGTTCAGTATTACAAGAGAGTTTCCTCCTCCTCCTCGCTAAGCGTTGTTCCGTATGTGTTCGTGTTGTTGCTAATGATGATGTTTTGGTTCTCTTCCTCTTCTTCTTCTTTTTCTTCCACGTGTTTCTCCAAAGGAGAAGAATAGAAGTGCGACTCCATCGTGCGTACGATAGAATCACGCTTCGCGCGAATAGCTACGGCGACCATGGCCATGCCGACGCACACGTAGAGCGTGGCGAAACCGGCGCCGTCGGTAGACGAAGACGCTTCCTCTCTCGGAAGGTTCCATCCCAAACGAGGGAAGCTTTGAGACGAACCGAGTTCAGCTTCCGAGGCGTCTCTGGCGGTTTCGCTGGCACGCGCGGTGGCTTTGGCGCCGGACTTGGCCGCAGTTTTGGCACTCGATTTGGCGCCCGCCTTGGCCCTCGCCTTTGCCGCCGCCTTCGCGCTCGCTTTCGCGCCTCTGGCGGCGTTCGAAAATCTGCACATGTCCATCGCGTTGTCTAAAAATTTACTCAAACCGCACTCGTACGCCGCTTCAATCTTTTCCGCGCCGTCAAAGATACCGTCGATGTTTAAGACTTTCATCTGAGACGATGGGCGATTGGCAAACCAAGAGACGACGTCTTGGTTCAACGATTTCGCACCTCGGAACATTTGTTTCATGTTCGTCACGCCAGCGACGTTCCAACCCGAAATATCCGAGTTGAAACTCTTGGCATCGTAAAACATAAACGACATGTCAGTGACAGATTTCGTGTTCCAACTCGATAAATCGGCGTTGAACTCTTCATAGTGCTGGAACGCGTGCGTCATGGTTGAAACTTTCGAAACGTCCCAATCTGGCATCATACCAAATCGCGTGACCGCGCCGTATTCGACGCATAAACCAGCGGCGGACTCGATGATGCACTTGGATACGGCCCGATAAAAGGAATTGTCGTCGAGCTGCTTGTGTCCGTGCGAATTATGCTCGGCCTGCATTTCTTCTGGCGTTTCCGATTGTAATCTGTCTAACTTCTTCTTTAATCTCTCGAGCTCTTCGTCCACATCTTCGTCGCCGATTTGATCCATCACGTGAAGATGGTGTCTTTTCGCCGTCAACGAATCACTTCGCGATAACGAAGATCTGCTCGAGGAGGAAGAGGAGGAGGGACTTCCCGAAATTTTGCCATGTTTTTTCGAAACGGTACCATCCGCTTTGAGTTTAAAAGGGTTGGTCATGGAGGCGGAGACGACTTGTTCTGATTCTTCGTTTTCTTCTTCTTGTTCTTTCTTGTGATGCGACGAGTATTTCTTCGAAGACGACGTCGTCGTCTCTTCTACTTCTTCGTCATCACCCGTGGCCGCAGTGGCTTCGGATGCTGCATCTTCCTCTTTCGAAGAACTCATGAATCTCTCAAACTCTTGATCGAAGGCTTCTTTATCTTCGACGAGATCTTCGATTTGATCTTTACTAACTTCGACGGTTTCATCGTCGTCGCCGCCGTCGTCGTCATCGCTATCATCGTTCACCTCTGAATCAGAATCATCATCATCATCTTCTTCGTCGTCTTCGTCTTCTTCTTCTTCTTCTTTGACCGTTTTACCCGTAAATTCGTCTAAAGTCTTCTCGGACGTAACGAACGGGGACTCTTTGTTCAATGATACAGACTCCGTATCAATCGCGAGAGCATCCTTCACCGCGTCTCGATCTTCTGGACCCAACTCGCTCATGCTATCCGCCGTTCCTTGTGGACAATCGCCATCGCTGCAATCTATGATGTTCGGATCCGTGGAAGAAGAGGAAACGTACGAAGTTGACGATGTTGTCGTCCAAGAAGAAGAGGAAGGAGTGAGTTCATCCGCTTCACTGTGCGGGTAGGATACGTCCGAAGGCACCGAAGTCTCGTCATCCTCATCTTCGCCGTCGACAGAGTCGGCGATTGCATCGGTGTCGACTTCGTTGGTGTTAAGAATGGAAGACGATGAAGTGTGCGTCGTATCCTCGGACGCTACCGTGGTCACTTCTTCCTCAATTTTGTCCGCGTCTTCGTCGTCTTCGTCCGACCCCATCGCCGCCACGCGCTTGAAAGATTTCTTCTTGGATTTGCCGCCGCTGCCACGCAAAGTCGTCATCTTCGTTACCGTCGTCTTTTCGCCCAACGCAGTCTTCTTCTTCTCGTCCTCGCACGTGCTCGGCGGTCCGTTCAACGGATGCTCGCACGTGAACCGTCCCAAGAAGTTCGCCGCGCCTAAAAACATATCCTTCGTATCCGCGGTCGCGGACAAGCCCCAATCTTTCACGTCCGATTCAAACTCCACCGCGTTTTGAAACATCCCGTACGTCGTCTTACACTTAAATGGCCTCCACGCGCTCAAATCTTCCGCGAACGACACCGCGTCTTTCAACATAAAACTCATATCTTTCACCTTCCCGACGTTCCACTTCGCCAATCCTTTCCCGTTAAAGTTCGACGCTTCGCTAAACATCGATCCCATATCTTCCACGCTCGACGTGTCCCAACTCCCCAAGCCTTTCTTCGTGTCGGGACTAAAATCTCTCGCCCCGCTAAACATCTCTCTCATGCTCGTCACCGACGACGTGTCCCATCTCGACACGTCCCCGTTGAACGATTCTTGCTTGTGGAACCCGTAGTCCATGTCCGTGACTTCGCTCACGTTCCAATCTTTCATCTCCCCGTATTTGCTCTCTTCTCCGTATTTCGGGCACGAGCCGTTTGAATCTTCCTCGAGGCACTCCGCGATCGCGCCGAGGAAGTTGTCCGGAGTTATCGGAAGAAGAACTTTTCGTTTAGAAGACGAGATCGACGACGATGCCGCCTCGTGGAAAGGACGAGGGTGTTGGTGGTTTTGGGACGCATTCGCGACCGAAGTCAGAGCAGCGGTGAATAAAAGGGCGCGTCGCGCGCACAAAGAGGTGGTAAAAGACGAAGAAGCTCGTCCTCCAGCGTGACCACTTCGTCGCGGTTTGGCCCTCATTCTTCTTTTCGTCGAAAGTCTCGTCTGAGAATACGTAAGTAAGCGCGCGAGAGCGAAAGAATAAGTTTGAAGATGATGTGCGAAGAGCGGCCGCGGCTCCCAAGAAGGAAGCGGCGAGAAAAAATTAGGTTTAGGGTTTGTTTTAGGGTTTTGCAATTTTTTTGTTCTCTTCTTTCTGCAGAAGTTTAAAAGACTGTGGTAGTTCAATCGCTCTCTTTGTCGACGAGAATTCCAATGCCCCCTCATCATCAGAAGAAGAAGAAGAAGAAGAAGAAGAAGAAGAAGAGGCACGCGTTCTTTGTCGCGATGATACTCTTTTTATAATAATAATAAAGAGTATTATATCATTTGGAAGAAGTCGTCGTTGTCAACTGCGGCCAAGTTTCGCCGGCGTCGACTTTGGCCAACGAGACGCACACTTCGTTCTTCTTACTCCCGCCGGCGATAGTCCACGTGCACTCGTCTGGACGGATTTTGTTGTATAAGTTGTCGATTTGGAGGATAGTTTTACCGCTATTACTACCTTCGCTCTTATCTATGACGACGCAGGAATTGGCTCGGAAGCCGACCGAGACGGTCTTCGCGCTCGTGTTTTCCGGGACGTAGACGGAAATTTCAACCTCTCCGTCTTCGGTTTGTTCCCATCGGTAGCCGTCGCCGTCGCCGGAAGGTAACGAACCGTCGTCGTTTCCACCACCACCACCCATGTTTATCCTTTGTAAACCAGGTCCACCCCCGGCGCCTTTCTCCGCCATCGCCTTCTCCAACTCTTTCATCGATATCGCGTACTCCGCGTTCTCCATCGGCGCTAACTTCAACCACGAAGCGCTACTATCCATCTCTTTCAAAGTAAAATCCACCGACCGCATCGGTTGTGGCTCCGTTTGCACCGCCCCAACAAAAACGTCTCCGTGAAACGTCGTCCCGGGAAATCCGCACGACGCCGCCAGTGAAGACGCTCGCGCGTTCTTCGCCTTCCCTTTCAACAGACCAACCTCGTCTAAATATATGTACACGCCTTTCCTGCCGTTCTTTTCCGACGGCCTGACCAACGCGAACGTCTCCGTGCTTCCCATCGCGCACTCTTTCGCTAAACTTACGCCTAAATTTTGTGATTTTGACGCGAATTCCTCCCCGAGTTGCTTCGTCGCGGCTTGGCGCGCTAAGTTCACGTCGATATCGCCTCCGCCCATAAAGTGTGGTTTCAGAAGCTCCGGAAGGACGTCTCCAAGTTTTTGCGTCGCGACCTCTAAAACCACCTCCTCGAACGGATTCAAGTCCTCGCTTGGGATTTTCACGCACACGAGTTTCTTCGTCGTCTTTTCTTCTTTTAAGTCTTCTTCTTTGTCTTCTTCTTTATTCGTCGTCGTCGTCTCGACGTTCATCCGCCGTCGGTCTTCGGCCGTTTCGATTTCCACCCCGTGGCTTCGTAACCACGCCTCGCGTTCCGCCATTGTTTGTTCTTCTCCGTCGTCGTCGTTTTCTTCCTCCTTTTCGCCTGAAGTCATTTTCTTCTGCACTCTTTTACACTTTTCTGATGGTTTCTGATGCTTTCCGCGCTCTGTGTATTCCTTGCGCAAGAAAGAGGAAGTAGTTTTGTGAGGAGATGTGTTTTGGACGATTTGCTTTCGTTTCCCCATTAAGAGTCGACTGTTGAGAGCGCAGCAATAACAACACACAATAACTAACTGCGCTTTTAACATCATGTCTTCTCTCTTATTCTCCTCGAAAGTCGCTTTTTCACGCGCGGGGGGTTCGTTTTGCAAAGCCTCCTCTTCTTCTTCGTCTTCTTCTTCTCCGTCGTCATCAACAACAAAATCGGTTCGATTCGATTTTCGATCTCCTCGACGCCGTCGAACGACGAATGAGACGACCACAACAACGTACGCGACGACGAGTCAAAACGATGACGGAAACACAAAAAACAACAGCGACGAAAATATGTCCGCGCGAGAGTTGAAAAGAAAGTTAGAGGAGCTGGTGCGTTGTTTCTGAGTTATACGTATTCTCTCGGGGGTCTGTTTCTCTCTGAAAGAGTCTGAAAGAGAAAGAAAGAAAGAGAGGAAAATCGAGAACGAACGAACGTCGATGATTAAACGATGCATTCAAAAACACCATCTTTCGGATCTGAATTTGCGTTGATGCGAAACGAACACCAACGAATGAGACGTTTGTTCTTTCTTTTCTTTTCTTTTCTTTTCTTTTCTTTCTCTCTCTCTCTCTTTCTTTCTTTACTCGCGTGCGGATAAAGCTCGATTTCTTTCGTAAGCGCGTTTGGTTTTCTCTCCTCTTTGCGTCGATGGGTTCGCTGTTGCCGCTCGCGCAAAACGCTGACGCCTTGGATGATTTCTCTCTTCTTTGTCTTCTTCTTTGTCTTCTTTTTTCTGCGCGTTGTAATGAAATAGGGCGTCGATACGAGCGATTGCTTCGAGAAGGGCGACTTGTTGCGGAAGTTTGAAGACGCGAAAGCGAACGGAGGTGGAGCGCGGGAGAAGAAAGCGGCGTCGTCGGGGAGGAGCGATTCGGCGCGAGCAGAGTCGAGTTCTTCGTCTTCTTCGTCGACAAAGCAGGAACAACGAAAAGAACAACCGAAAAACGACTTCTTTGAAAATTTCGTGAAAGGCGTTAAAGAGAAAGTATCCGTGGACGCCCTCGTGTCATCGTTTCGAGAAACTGCGAATCGATTGGAAGTTCGGTACGGCGTCGGGGCGAAAACGAACGAAGTTGTCGCCGGCGTGCGCAAATCCGTGGTTGATTTCGATAAAAATGTAGGCGCGACCAAGTTCGTGAAAAATTCGTGGCCGCCAATACGAGACGCGTATCAGAAAGGAAGGAACACGCCGGCCGGGAAGGTGGCGAACTTTGTGTTTTGGATTTGGTTGTTTTCGAGCGGGATATTTTGGACGTTGTTATATTCCGTGGCGTTGTTAGCGTTCGTGACGAATTTGTTGTTTCCGCAGTTCATTTCGGAACGAGTGGAAAAGATGCAAGCGCAGGCGAGGCAGAGGATGGAGGAAATGCAACGAAACCAGTACGGTGGTATGGGCGGTCCAGGCGGCATGGGAGGCATGGGAGGTATGGGCGGGCAGCAGCCACCGAGAAGCAACTCGAGCGGGGGGAGGAAAACGTACGGCGACGCCTCTAACCAAACAATAGACGTAGATATTGATTGAAACATATAATGCTACTTTGCAACGCGCTGCGCTAAAAAACTAAAATGACTAGTATTACTTTCTTCGTCACTCACTGCTATTCTTCGTTCCTTTGTTATAGAATGCGAGCACGGTGGACGAGGATTTCGTGACCGCGAATCTTTCCTTTTCCTTGAAACCGACGCCGCAGATCTCTTTCCTCAAATACGCTCCGGCGACGGCCGCTTTGCTTCCAATCATCTCCGCGAAATCCGCCGCCAACATTCTGTTTGAACGCACGTCCGAAAAGAATAACGTTCCCGCCGGTTTTGAGGCAGCAATCTTCCCAAACTTTTTCTGCATTCGCTCTCTCGAGGACGAATCGTTTTCGTCGATGTGTATTTGCGCGATGGCACCTTCTTGCACCGTTGCACCGTTTATTCCAAGCGAACCGGGTGAGAATCGGGTGACCCCCCCCGGCAGTACATAGGCCCGCCCGCCTAAGGAAACCACTTCACCTCTTGCGAACGCGTACGAATCTTCGCCAACTCTATTCTCGGGAAAGCCTCCAATCCCGACGGAGACTTTTTTATCCTCATCGTCCGGCGTCGCGCCGGACTTAGCGAGGACAGATAAGATCCTCATTCTCGCCGGTTCATTATCTAATTCTATGATTTCAGTGCCATCACGACTAGCTTTTGTAACTTTCATCGCTTTTCCGATAGGTTTGCCTTCGCTAAATGAGGAAGATTTGACTTCAAAGCCTCCATCGCCGTAGAGCAGCACTCCGACGCATCCAGAGTAAGAAGACGATGAGTACACGTCGTCGTCGCAAAACAGCGCGGAATGCTTTTCACTCTCGTTTTCTAACGCGCCACCAAAACAGACCAGATTATTCGGCACGGCGTGTTGTAATCGAGTCAAGAAAGAATCCAAAGTTGGTCGGAACGTCGGGCGCAGCGCAGCAACGTTTCTTTTCGATTTCTTTCTGTCGTCATCGTCTTCATCACCATCGTCGTCCTCAACATCATCACTCTCGTCTTCATCTTCCTCTTCCTCGGTATCATCAGAAAAAACATCGGGTTCCGCGACGACCCCAGCATATGAAAACGACGGCGCACAAAACGTCAAGCACACCGTCGAATCACCTCTCGCGTCGCCTTCTATGACCTCCTTCCAACGCACGCTGGGCAAATCGTCCCCGCTCGAGCGAAACGTTTCGCACGACGCGCCCGCGGACGGAAAGCTCGCCAGCGTCAGCGACACGCCGTTCTGCGTTTGCGCGTGACCGGATATGATAGATTCTACAACGCCTCCGATTAATTTCACGTCCTCGCTCCCTTTTATCTTCTTTCTCAACAACTCTCTGCACAGCTTTGGCAGCGACGACGACGACGACGAGGAAACGCCGCCGGATTTCGCCATCTTCTTCTTCTTCTTCTTCTTCTTCTCGTCCTCGTCCTCCTCTTTTCCCGTCGTCGTCGTCAAATTTCGCATCGCTTCCGGCGTCGCGAACAACATCGCAAACGTCGGCACTTTGCCGTTCAACTTCTTCGTCGCTCTTTCGACCACTTCCTCCATCGCCTCTCGCACCATCTTCGCGTCCTCCTTCTCACCACCACCATTCTCACCGCTGTTCAAAAACGTCGTCGTCATCGCCGTCGCGAATTGAATCCCACCTTCGTTTTTGTCGTTGTTGTTGTTCTCGAGACCTTGAAAACGTTCCTTCTTCTTTCTCGTCTTCGTCGTCTTCAAATCATCGTCGAAGGAATCATCATCATCTTTTAACGAACTCGACGTCGAGAAGAATGCTAAAAATCTCTTCGCGTTGTTGTTCTTAAAAAACACCCCATCTGCTCCCGCTGCTCTCCCGCGAGAAGAAGAGTGAGAAAGAACGACGGACGACCGCGCGAAGAATCGGAACACCGCTTTTCGCGAGGAGGAGGAAGAGGAGGAGGAGGAAAAGGGCATCTCTTTTCCTGCGCTTTTGTGTTCTCTGTTTTTATATCTCTTTTCTCTCTGCCTGTCTGCGGAGGAAAATAAAAGTTTTTTTGGCTTTCTCGCAAGAAAGAAGAGAGAGACGAAAAAAGTGAAAAAAAGTTTGTCTTGTGTGTGTTTTCTCTCTTCGCGCAAACTTTTTTTCGTCTCTGATGAAAAACGAGCGAACAGAAAAAGCAAACGAGAAAAAAGCTTTTGAAGATCGTTCAAACACCAACGTGTCACAGAAAAAAACTATCATCTCCCTTCTTGCTGTTCCTAAAAACGCACAGGAAGAGGCGCTCGGGTCTGAAATCGCGAGCGAGACTGTTTTGGACTCTCCCGAGCGGCGAGGAGGTGCGTCGAGTTGAACGGAAGGAAAGGAGAGATTTTGGAGAGCGAGAGAGCGCATCGGAGGAAATTTGAATACAAATTTACGTGTACTCTCTCTGTCGAAAGAGAAACACGTGATGGAGGCGGAGAAGGCGACGCGGACGGACGACGGGGAGACTGAGATGATGGTGGGAGGAGAGGCGCCGATGACAAAAGATGATGATGGTTTTGGTGGTGGTAACGGTGGTGTTCCTTCCGCAACAACGAAGACAAATGGTAAAGTCGAGGAGAAGAAGAATTCCATCCATCAAATCGCGCCGGAAGAAGCGCCATTTGCGGGTGGAGGAGGAGACGCGGCGGCAGCAGCGGCACGAGTTGCGGCAGCAATGGCACCGGTTACGACGACGACGACGACGACGACAGCGCGCGAACAACAACAATCGCAATCGCAATCGCAATGCCTTCCCATTCGAATTCTGGAAGATTTCGACGTGAGAGAAAAAGCAGACGAGAAGAATTTAGTCGCCTTGACTTCGGCGATGAAACCGTCGGATTTGGTGGTATTCGGGAAAGCGCGAAAAGTGGAAGGCGGCGAAAACGAGTTACCGTCGACGCTTTTGATGAAAAAGCTACAACCGCAGCTGAGGCCACCGCACCCGTTGAAATTGGTGGACGTTCTCGATTGGTGCGTATCGTACGACGAAGTGGAAGGCGGCGGGACGTATTCTATTTGGTTGGTCACGCCGAGAGCGTGGTATAAACTCGGCCAACCGGGCGCGAAGTACGCCGCGACGTTCGCACAGACGAGACGGAGGGCAATGTTTGCCAGCGTGTTTAAGAAGTGCATCGAAGAAGATTGGGAGTGTTCGTTTACGAAGGTGTTGGAGGCGATGAAGAACGCGCCGAGAGTAGATTTTGACGTGAAGGTAAAGAAGGAGACTTTGAAAGAGAAGAAAGACAACGACGGCACGGACGGAGAATCCGAGGAAGAGGAAGATGAGGACGACGAAGACGACGAAGAGGACGACGACGACGACGACGACGACGACGACGACGAGTTTTCGTACTCGGAGAAAGAAATCAAGAAGGATGGTTTCTTTGTGTGCTCGCAAGTCGAACATCTTGTCAAGTCAGGCGTTCTGCTTCCTCCTGGAACGGAAGCTTCGAGACATGGTAAGCCGTATACCGGGAAACTTCCGAGATGTTTGATTTCCTTCAGTCGATGGACGATGATTGCAAACAGGTTAGCGAGACAGAAGAAAGATCGGATGGAGATGGAAATGGAACGAAAAGAGCGAGCTATTCAACGTGCGAAGGAACGCGCAGAGAGGAAAGAGTTGAGACTGGCGCAAAAAGAAGCGGCAAAGGAAGCGAGAGCAGAAGCGAGAGCGCTCGCTTTAAAGAAAAGTAAAGAACCAGTCGTCATTCCACCTCGCATAGCTGATCCAACGAAGTGTTCGAGAGCGATCGACGAATTTCCGTGGGCCTCTCCAGCGATTGTCGGTGAAGTATTGAGTCTGTGGGACGTCGCGAGCGTGTACGAGACGATTTTCTACGTCCCGACGACAACTCTTAGAAAGTTTGCGCACGCATTCCTATCGAATACTGAGGATTGCACTCCGAGTGATGATTTGCTCGTTCAAGACGTTATCGTCGGTGCCATTCGAGCCATCGAGGCGCGCGCTGATGCGGTGGATTCTTCGGAGACGACGAGAAGAAACTCGAAGTTGGGCTTCACGGAAGCGCGATCGATTCAAGACCCGACGATTGGCCTCCAAGACCTCGCGGCTTTAAATTGGCGACAGCTGGCAATCGATATGATCACTGAGTTTCTCCCGTCGACACCGTGCAATCCTAGAGTTCGAACTGGGGCACAATTAGCGGTTCAAAAACTGCAAGAGTTGATGATGTACGATGCGGACAACGTCTATGCGTCCGATTTAGATGCCGGTTTGCGCGTTTCCTTAGCTTCAGCTTTAGTCATCATCGCCGCAGATTCCGAAGGTTTCCACGAGTACGAGATGCAAAAAATCGAAGAAGTGCGTGATAAGAAGCGATATACACTCGGTTCCAAAGCGTTCGACGTTGGGATTCCGATCGTCATTCCAGAGGCGTCCTTGAAAATCCCCATCTTTGGCGGCGCGAAACAAGAAGACGTAAAAGAGGAAGAGAAAGAAGAAGTGAAGGAAGATGAGAAGACAAAACCTGACGACGCAGCACAATTGCAAGCGGCGGCGCCCGATTCGGCCGGAAAACCAGATAAGCGACGGAGTAACAGATGTGGACACTGCCACACGTGTATGAACCGCCAGTTACGACAAGCATGTTTGACGCGTCGAAAAGAGGACGAAGCTATGGGTATTTTCCCCGCATCTTCCCGCGATCAAACGGCTGAGGTCAAGGCACCAGTTGTTTTAGAGGATCCGAACATGCGAAGACCGAAGGATGACGACGAGAAGCGCATGCTCTGGACGCGACAAGCGATGCGATGGTATCGTGATAACGACGATCGACAAATTTGGCGCCACGGAAGACCCGTTGCGGTTGATGCGCGCGGACGTCGTTACTTCCAACTCGGCGGGAGGAACGGAAGTGGTATGCTTTTTGTTGAGTCGCCGTTACCGTCGTGGCACGTTAAGACGCCGAAATCGAAGGAGGAGAAAAAATCCTCCCCGGAAAAAGTAAAGAAGGAAGAAATCGACCAAGAGGATGGCGATGGCGAAAACGACGAGGACAACGAAGACAACGATTCCGAAGGTGAGGAAGAAAAAGAAGTTGAACCTGCTGGTCCACCAGTGGACGATGGTGAATATACGGATAATTATCTCACCGATTTACCTGTCGCGAATACCGATCAAGTCACCATGGACATCCCGGGTGTTTACGAGTCCGCTTCGAATTGGGGCGTCGTTTACCCGAACGAGGAGCTTATAGAGCTCGCGAAATGGTGCGATCCGAACTATCCACACGAGAAATATATATGTCGATGGGCGAACTTGGTTTCTAGATCTGCCCTCGGTGAGACCTACGACGACGTGACGAGCGAAAAGCTCGACGAAGAGGAGACGCGAAGCAAGTTCAAAGATTTTCTCAAGTCCATCGATGGAGAATACGACGGGTATGCGAAGATTGACGAAAAATGCGGTAGTTCTAAAGAAGCCGTCTTTGGAGACGCACACGCCAAAGCTTTGAAACTCGTTTCTGTGGCGCAATATTTGTTACACTCGACGCCGTTTTGGGTGCAAGATTATCGCTGGACGGAGAAGTTTCTGGAGTGCGACCAGGAACTGACGAACATCATAGAGCACGCGCCAGAAGCCGTCGTGTTGCAACGATTGATGAAGGCTTTCTTACTTTTAGAGGCATGCTGCCGCACATCTCAAGTTATGGATCCGCAATGGCAGAACTCTCGCCAATCTTGGATTGCAAAGGTCAAAAAGTTCATCAAGAAATCACCGGAAGGCACCGGCGACGGAAGCGCCAAAGACGAAGATTTCTGTGGCGATGACGAAGCAATGATGGACGACAATGCCGTCGAAGTTCCTTTGAATGTCACTTCTGCCGCGTCTTTACTTCACAAACTTGTCGTGTTGCAATTGACCGATCCTGCGAGACTTTCTGCACACACTTTTGCGTTTTCCGATCCAGAAGGTTTGGGCAAACACGCGTCGCAAATCAAAACCGGCGACGTCGTCATGCTCTGCATGAACGGATACAGAGATACTAAGAAAGCGCATCTTTCGGACGAGCTTATCCCCCCGCATTTTGTCGATACCACGTTACTTCGCGACTATGAACGGTGTATTGTCAGAGCTACGGCATTTAGAGGCGCGGAAGAGCACGACGATGGCCATGTCGATGAACCATGGGCGTGGTTCCTCCTCGAACTCATCGATGAACCGACGAGAGCAGAGGCGAGAAAAGCTGAACAAGCGAGAAGTTCAAAAGTCGCAAAGAAAAAGAAAAAGAAGCATTTGAGAGAACCCGCGAATTCAGACGAAGAGTTCGAGCGAGAGTTGCAAGAAACGTCGTCGGACGAGGAAGAGATGGTCGACGAGAAGAGACGCTTGTTGGCGTGTCCGCTCATACCGAGCGGGCAAGTAGGGGATTACATCGTCACTCTCGAGCAATACGAAAGAGGTCAAAATTTTGATTGGAAAGCTGGTGATAGAGTGATGATGCACTTTCCAGACGGCGAAGCTTTTGAAGATATTGAACGCGGCATTGTGGAGGACGAGAACGAAACCGATCCGGCGAAGAAAATCAAATACCTAGGCAAAGTCACAAAGGTGAAAAAAGGAGAGCCTTTTGACGGGGTTACGGTTGTTTGGGATTCGGAGAAAATTGATGCAGAAAGCAGCGGGGAAGCCGCTACGACGACTTCGGTATCTGCGTGGGAACTTGAACGCGCACCAAAGGAGATCTTGAAGAAGAAGCCGCAAGCTGATCGTGATTTGATAGCGCACATGCGCGAACCGATATCGGCTTACAAGCCGTCGCAAACGGGCAGTAAACAGTTTGCGCGCCGTGAGAATTCGGGAGCTAAGCAACCGGTGTACATCATGCACCGATTCGACATCTCGGAGGACGTAAGAAGAAAGAATTGTGACATTTATGGACCATCGAGTGGGAAAATCGCGAGTCCCTACTTGACGCGAGCGGGCAACTTGGCCTCTGACCCGATGCCGTATCGCGAGACGAACGAGATCATCGCCATGAAAAAGCAAGCGAAAGATCTCGCCATCGCGCTTGGATGGAACGCAAAAGGCATTCGAGAGCAGAAGTTTATCGATCAGTTCAACGAGTTGAAAATGAAAGTACCGATTCAATACGGCACCGGTACCCCTCCGACGTTCTGCCGCGAGCCGCTCGATTTGTACGCCTTGCTCGTCGAAGCTTTATATCGAGGTGGGTACAATACCATCACGCGAGAAAAGCTTTGGAAATCGGTCGCGCGAGGTTTGCGCGTCGATCTCAGCGGACAAACGTCCGCCTCCTTTGCATTGCGCGTGAAGTACGAACAGTATTTGCGCGATTTGGAGTATTTGGTCCGAGAAACGGGCGTCCCAGAGCCTCTCGCTGAAGGTGTCGAGCCGGTTGCGAGGTTCGAAGAGTACTTGGAAGCTGAAAAACGAAAGCCGGATCCAGAAGTCAAAAAGTTCACGCAGGTTGTGCGTGACAAGGAAAACCAACAGTTTCGCGAACTCGACATTCACAAGGGTATCATCACGCGTGCGCAAGCGGATAAGGAGACGGCGGCGATTCGACCGAAATACGCCAAACGGTACCCGGATTTGTTCAACGAGGCGTTGTTATTGGCAAATCGCGATCAGTGCTTGAAGGACGAACCTGAAGTTCCTGTGGAGGTGCGGATGGTTCGACTAGAGTCTATCTTAGATAAGACGTACGAGTTCATCGATGCAGCGCGGAGCGAAGATCCAGAGGACTTTAAACACCACGAGGCAACGTTGAGATCGGAGAGACCGAAACAAGGCGACGTGAAAATGAAAGACGCTCCCCTAGTAAAAAAGAGTGCCACGCCATCAAAGAAACGTAAAGCTCCCGAAAGGGACGACGACGATGACGAAGAGGAAGAAGAAGAAGAAGAAGAAGAAGAAGAAGAAGAAGAAGAAGAGGAAGAAGAAGAAGAGGAAGAAGAGGAAGAAGAGGACGATAGCGATTTTGAAGCGTAGAAATATAGCAAAGAGAATTTTTAATTTCCAACTCCCAAAAATAATAAAGTTGAAAGAAGCTACTCTCCGCGAGCGAACGCAAAGGCGAGAGCGTTGCCATTTTAATCAAACTTATTACCGTTATACCAGGAAGTATCCATCGACTGATAGTGCAAATACTGCTTCTCGCTACTCCCAAGTTTTACGTCCCCATCCATCAAAAACGCGTTATACGGTAACACGAATGTGCCCTCGTCATCTTTATAGCCGTCGATGCCTTCTCTCACGTACGCGGTTTCCGAATCGCAAAAATACTCTACTCTCGAATACATCCGTCCTTCTTCCTCGCCTAAATACTCGCTCAAAATCGCAAACCCGCCGTCTTCTTCATCGATTTCGCTGTAGTATACCCGCATAGGCTTCCTCTCTTTGCTCACGTGCGCTCTTCCAGGTCCTTCGAAACATCCTCCTCGGAGTTCGACGAAATACCTCGAACACGTGACCACTTCCTCCTCGTCTCGATCGCGTAAAAATAAGGAAACGTATTTCCTCTCCTCTTTGTCCGTGCACTCTCGAAACATGCCCGTAATTTCCGGCGTGTACTCGTACCGGAGATTCAAAAGTTGTTCCGCGGTAAAGTTGGTCACGTCGCGCGGTTTCCCGTACGCGCCGTACGCGTCGACCATAAAAGGTGACGACGTAAACGACAACAACAACGCACTCGCCATCGCGACGACGACGAAAAAGAAGACATTGAAGATCATAATAACACGAGCAGTAGTAGTAGTAGGAAGCGGTCAATGAGAGAAAAAAAAAGAAGCGTTTTCAATTTTATTAAGAAATTCGTCATATTTTTTGACGCATGTTTCGAGACTTTTACGCGTCCAAGAGACTCACGCAAGTCTCGAACAACAACACCATCTCCGTGCCATCGCTGACGCACCGAACGCACGCGACGCGAAGAGAGAATCATCCACCGTTTGAATCTCCACGGTTTAATCAACGAGAAAAGGCGAACGAGGGGTCGCATTTGCACTCTCCGCGCGCGAATACGACGCCTCCTCTCTTTTTGCAGCAACAGACGACGGCGACGCAAAACAACAACAACAACCAGACGTCGTCGCCGTCGAATGTACCGGTGGTTGTGCAAAACGTGGAGAAAGCGAAGAGCGCGTCGAGGTACGGGAACGAGGTTTTGTTCAGCGTGAGTCAGCCGCAGTATTACTGTCACCAATCGACGCCGAAAGAATCGCCGCCGTGTTTTCACTCGAGAGAAACCGTCGAGCTGAGACGGAAGAACGAGGAGCAACGGGAAAGAGCAGCGAATACGTTTTTGTTGCAACAACAACATCAACAACAACGAAAAAAGAACGAAGAATATCTTCAAGCGCTCGCGATGAGACCAATGTCACCTCCGGAATTTACGAATGGAACCGGGACGGTGTTGACGGCGGAGAAGAGAGTGGCGGTTGCCGGGACGCAGACCGATGAGAATAACGAGGAAAACGAAACGAACGCGAGGAAGGCGAGGCAAAGCCGAAGACTCGCTGGATTGCCTCCGCCGGTGACTTCTACGGGGAAGAGAGAGGACGAGGAGACCATCGACGAGTTGGATATTTCGAAACGAATCACGAGCGCGGTGGAGAAAACGTTGGAAAGCGTCGCTAAGGAGACGAGGAGAGGGATGGAGGAGATTGCGATGAGAACCCAGAGAGACGTGTTGCGATGCGCGGCGGACGTGGCGAGAATGCAGAGAGATCTATCGGAATTTATGGGACGGTATGGAGTGAAGCGCAAAAACAGCCATCGCAACGACGACGACGACGACGACAACGAGGACGACGTTGTGTATTTTGGGCACACGAGCGAGCGAGAAATAGACGCCACGAAGACGGCGTCGAAGAAGAAGCAAAGTACGATGATAAGCGGCGGTAAAACGCCGGCGCTCGTGTCGATGATAAGCGACGGTAAGACGCCCACAAACGTTGTCATCGCGCACATTCGAGAGAATGCTAGCATTGCGGAACTTCGCGCGGCGCATCCTCTCTTGTTTAACGGCGCGCTTTCGATTCGAAACCACACCGCGTCATTCCTTCGCAAAAAAATCTCAGAAGGGTACGTGGGATACGCCGCCGAGAGAGAAAGAGCGTTGGCGCCGACGCTGCCTGACAAGGAAAAAGAGGAATTAGAAATGGAAAACAACGACATCTTCACATCGCGCTCCAAGCCAAAGAATAAAGCCGTCCCCATAGACGACGACGATTCAGACGACGAAAACGTCGAGCTCCGCGTCCGCGAAGAAATCGAAGCCTTCAAACGCAAGACGAAAGCGAGAACCGCCCGCAGGCGAGGTTTTGCCGTCTCTACGAAACTCTCGATAGAGACGTAACGCCGCGGGAAGGAAAAGACGACGAAAGATTATTACCACAAAAAATAGGAGAATGCCGTCGAGTGAGCGACTTTTACGATGCTTTCGACGCTATTCTCTCTCCGATACGATACGATACCAGTTGTGAGCTCGCACTGAGCTCGAAAGCTTTTGAGCTTGTGTAACTACTTTATATTATTTTTGAAATTCTCCACATAAACAAACGCGCTCTCGTGGAGGAATCATCCAAATGTCCTCCGGTCGAGGCGTCCTCGATATCAACCGCACTTCGAGTGGGAAAACGAACCCGTCCAAGTTCCGGTCCAAACAAACCGTTCGCATCCTTCTCGCTCTGTAAGTACTTGAGTTTCTCTTTTGCATCTTCCCCTAAAAACTCTTATTCACAGGACGGTATTAACCACCTTCTTCGTCTTCATCTGGAAAACGATTCAACGCTTAATGCACTCGAAGAGCTTACTTTTCGCCGGCTTATACCCATTCACTGGGGCGATGTACTTATTTCTCGTCATGCCACTGGCGACGTGTTTCGCGTTTCCCCAAGATTTACCTTCCAATGTGAACCCGTTGAAGCCGAAAGATTACGCGTTTTTGGTTAAGAAGACGTGGTTCGCGATGAAGCGGAATAACTTTAAAGTGGAGGGAAAAGATTTATAACGATAGGAAACGAGAGTGAGATTAGGTCGATTAGAGGTTAAAAAATAGATTTTATACATTTCGTATTGTTACATTCTACGCATCGTACGCTAGTTCGGTTCTTCTATCTACGTCACGTCGCCACCGGGGGTGACGACGATGTGCCTACTATTCTTAAATTGTCATTTACTCTCGATGAATCCGTATTCGAGTAAGACTGATGTCGTGTTTGTCAGAGCGCATCCGTCGCGAACGACGTGAAATGTTCCGTCGCCTTTGCTTAAATCAACGATCGTGCTACCCGCGCGCAAGAGCGCCGAATCGGTACTCCCGTCGTCTTCGATAATCTTCCCTCCGTCGAAGACGCGTTCGCACTTCTCGTGTAACTCTCGAAACTCGTTCACGTCCACGCAACTCGGTTTCCCGGACGTATTCGCACTCGTCAGCGCTATCGCGCCATCGAACGCATCGCACACGTCCAATATAAACGCACAATCCGGCACTCTCACCCCTACGTTATCGACGTTTGGATTGAGCGACTTTGAAAGCGTCGTCTCGGTCCATTTCCTCTTAAACAGTAACGTCACCGCTCCAGGTAACAGTTTCCTCAACAAACTCTCCTCAATCTTCCCATCTAACTCGCATATCTTTTTCACCTCTTCCGCGCGACTCACGCACACCGCCACCGGTTTCGTCTTCTCTCTGCCTTTCACCGCGTAGAGGTTTTCAATCGCTTCTGCATTGGACGCATCGCAGGCGAAACCATACAGCGTATCCGTCGGAACAGCAATAACAGATCCTCGCTTCAACGCCTGCACGGCGAACTCGATTGCGCTTTTCTCGCTCGTTTTCGTCGTTCTCGATGATGATGATGATGATGATGCAGAGGTGGTCGTTTTGGTCGATTGGTTTTGGTGTTCTGCCGCCAAAAAGCCTCCCCTTCCCTTCGATTGATGATGACGACGATGACGATGACGATGTCGCTGTTTTTGCCGCTGCTTCTCGAAGGATGAGAGTCGTCCACTGCTACCGCAGCGCGACTGCGGTGTCGATGATGCGAGCATATGTCCTCGGCGTAAAGAGAGAGAGAAAGCGTCCTCACATTGAAGCAAAATGTTTCCCAAAATCTTCTTCATTTCCTCTCGAAACGGCAAAAGTTTCCGCTCGCGAAAAAAAAAGAGACGGCGATCAAGAAGAAGAAGAAGACAAAGAAGAAACGCCTACTACTTTGCGCGGCGGGATCTGACGACGGCGTTCATCATCCGGACATCATCAACTTTTTTATCACGTCGTCGCTCAGGTCTCTCTGATTGGAAACGATATGAGCTCCTCTGCCTCGCATCTGCTCTCGGTATCTGACGACGAGCTTGTGAAACTCCTCGGTGGGAAGTTGAAGGAAAAAGAAAGAACGAACGAGAAGATGAGAGAGTTGAAGAGGAAGTGCGAGGAACTCGAAGGGTTGAAGATTGAGCCGTTTCCGCTGTGGAAGGTTGTGACAGATAAGCAGTACAAAGATATCTTCGAGACGCATATTTTATCGAAGTTGGACGAGTTGTCTTTCAGAGTGTTTCGAGAGGTGAACACGGAAAGTCGAGACGCGTGTAGACGATCGGGGAGGAAGTTGCTGGAGGCTTTTGAGTTTGCTACTTACAGTGGTAATCCACCAGTGGCAAAGAAAACGACCAGAAAGCTCGGGGGAAAAGAAGCGCAGCGTTATTCCTGCAGTGAAGCAGCTCGTATGGGAAACCTCGCGTTGGTTCGTTGGTTACGAGAAGTGAAAAAGTTTGATTGGAACGACTGGACGATCAACACAGCAGCTCACAATGGTCATCTTCATATTGTGAAGTATTGCATGGAACAGAAATGTCCACGTACCAAGTCACAGTTAGCGTGTGCATTTGCTGCCAAATCCGGCCATCTCGATATCCTCAAATACTTGCACGAAAACGGCGCGCCTTGGAATTCGTGGACTTGCTTTTACGCTCGCGAAAACAACCACCTCGAGTGTTTAAACTACGCCAAAGAGAACGGGTGTCCCGATACAAACTGAAGCGTCCGAGGCCGAGGAGGAATAAAGATCGAGAACACCAACATCTCTCGAGTATACATACACACGCAAGACCAAGTTGTACATGCGAACCTTGAAAAAGAACAAGAACAAGAAAAAGAAGGAGAAAAGAGCACGACACAAAACACAAGCCTCTGCCAGCCAGAAAATTCCTTTTTTCTCCCAAAAAGTGCACACAACACACAACACAACAGAAGGTTTGAGCTTTCACTCTTTCTCGCGGGCTTTTTCGTTCGTCGTTGATATTTTTCCTTATTTTCGACCTTTTTCCCCCATTTTTCTTGAGGTTAATCCACCACTTTATTAATTCATCTCTTGCCGCGCGCGCGCTGAAAGCACACACACTTTCTCATCAGCATCATCATCGCAGTCATCTTACTCTCAACAAAATGATTAAAAACATGCTCAACAAAATGTCCAGCGGCGCTTCGTCCTCGAACAACAACACCAACAGAGAAGCTTTTTCCTCCAAGCCGCGAGACATCAATTCCAACCCCCCCAACAAGAATGCTGACGCATCATCCAAATTCTCATCGTCCCCGAAAACGTTCGCGGAAAAGTTCGCGATGTCTTTAGACGACGTCTCCTTCGTCGACGGCGAAGACGCGTACGGCGACGCACCGTTTATGCGAGACGCAATGGTCCATCGCCCATCGCCGAAGAAACGTGCGAGTTTAGACATCGATGCGGTGAAAGCGAAGAGGGACGAAGAGTTGACCATTTATGGCTTTTCCAAACCTCCTCAAGAGGGGCAGTCGAAGTCGTCTTCGGTGCGCTCGTCGTTTGACGATTTTTTCTACGGGAGCAGAGTGCCGAAAGCGGAAGAAGGTGAGCAGCGGGGACATGTTTTGAACAACAACCGAAGAGCGGCGTCGGTGGATTTACCGCACCCGCAGTGGGAACACAAGATTATAAGGGAGTTGCACAGGAAGGAACTGGCGAGGGATCACCCCGAGGCGAAGTTTCGAAGCGAAAAGTAATTTGATGAGACTTTTCGACGACGACGAGGAGGAACGCAAGAAACAAACGAACTGTACGATTACTACTACCACTAACTACTACTAATTCATGGAATAAACCTGTATTTTAATAACAATAACATAAAATAAATAAGAATACATCATCCGCGTCTCTCATCGCGTCCGAACCCAACCCAAGAGAAAGTTGTTCGCCGGCATCTCGTGAATCTCGTTCAATTTCATCCCGTGCGTTTCTCCTATGGCCTCTAACTCCGATATGTCCCTAATACCAAACCTCTCGTCCTTCTCTTTCATGCTCTTATCGAACCTCTCGTTTCCTTCGCTCGTATACTTCCCGTCCACGTTGAACGGTCCGTAAATATACAAAACGCCTCGTTTCGCCAACACCTTCTCGCTCGACGCGAATATCCCTTTGGTCGTTTCAATTGGACTTATGTGACAGATGTTCACCACTAACACTAACAAACACGCCCCGATAACCGCTTTTAAATTATCCACGATCAGCGCGTCCACGATGTCATCTCTCGCGTCAAACGTCACCGGCGGGAGCAAGACGTTGTCTATGCTTTTCACGTTCTCTTTTATGTGTTCAAAGTAATCTTCCGCCATGTCCGAGAGCACGAACTCGATGTTTGGTAACTTGGGGGCGATGATGGACGCGTGCACGCCTTGGCCGGAGCCTATTTCGAACGCGTACTTCTCCTTATCGATGTTCTCCTCTTCTTCTTCTTTGCATATCTGAAGCAGTCTCGGCACGACTTTTGCCGCGATGTGAGGCGCGTTTCGCTCGGCCGCAGAGGCGCCCATTTTGACGTTGTGCAAATCACCCGACGCCATTATCTGAGTCGCAGTAGCGGTCCGTTTTCGCCTGCGCTGCTGGTAAGAGTGGGAGATTTTCGAAGGATGCGACCGTGAAAGGCTCGAAAGCATATACGCGCGCTTCTCTGAGGAAAGTTTTTTTCCCGAAAGTTTGCGTCACAATTTATTTAGGGGACCCTTTAGGGAGGAGCGCGAGAGACGCTATACTCATCATCATTAGCAGTAATAGTAGTGCGATGAGTGTGCTTTGCTTTGCGCGATGTTGGACGTTGGTGTTCCTCTTTCTTTCGATGATCGAGGCGCGTTTTTCGATGTCCTCGTCGATCGAATCGTCGTTTGGAAAAAACCGAAATCGAGATGATTTCGCGACGACGAATACGATGACGAGGACGACGAATGAGGGAAGAACGGGAAATGGAGAACGCATTTCGGAGGAGAGAACGAAAACGACGACGAGACGGGAACTTTTGATGAGTAAAGACAGCGAGTTTGGCGAGAAGAATAAGCAAAAAACACCAACCTACCACACCATCTTCAGCACCGAGTGCAACACCTACTTTGACTGGCAATCTCTGGGCTTGTATTATTCGTTCAAGAAGGTGAAACAAAAAGGAGAAATCACGCGATTGATGGCGTGCGATCAATCACCTCCACCGGGATTAGATATAGTACCGAACACGCACGTGCACCCGAACTACGCGAAACATCCAGTGAGCGGGGATAGGTATTCGGCGTATAACAAACCGTATTCGATTATGCACTGGATGGAACACGCGAAGCCGACGGAGGATTTTATCATCGTTTTGGATGCAGATATGGCGTTTCGGAGGTCGATGGATGCAGATTTGTTGGGGGTGGCGTTAGGGAATCCCGTGAGCGCGCATTACGGGTATTTAGTTGGGATCTTTCCCAAGAATCACATGGGGGTGAAAGCGAGGGTCCCGAACGTAGAAGGCGCGCAGCAAGTCGGCGGGTTCACGGTCATGCACAGAGAAGATTTAGAGCCGCTCGCGCCGAGGTGGTTGTATTGGACAGAACAGGTGAGGAGCGACCCAGATTCCTGGGCGAATACCGGGGACGTGTTTAATCAAAACGGCAAAGCCGGACCGCCGTGGATTTCGGAGATGTACGGGTACGTGTTTGCCGCGGCGGAGAGGAAGTTGAAGTTTTCCGTGTCGGATTCATTCATGCTGTATCCAGGGTATATGCCACCAAAAGATGAAAGGTTTCCAGTGGTTTTGCACTACGGGGTAACATACAGAATAGATGATTACGCGTTCGATAAACACTGGTACCAAGGGACGGACATGACGTCGTGTACGCGAGGACAGATGTTTGAGAAGCCGATTACGATTGGAGAGATAAGCTCCAGGGAAGGGACAATGATGCGACGACGAGATGAGATCGCGCTCATTGTCGCGGAGACGTTGTATAACAGCACCAAAGAACGGGCGCTTAAAGTGTGCAAGAGAACGGATCTAGATTTCAGCAAGCCGAGGCAAAAGTATGATTGCTCGATAAAGGAGAATAACATTTTGCGATGTAAACCGGTGTCTAGGGAAATGATTGAACTGAAAAAGATAGAAGAAAAGCTCCGAGGAGCAAGCGGTGGCAGTTCTTGTAAGGATAACAACAATCAGTGTTGCACGTGGGCGAGCACTGGCGAGTGCACGAACAATCCGAACTACATGAGCATGGAGTGTCAGTTGAGTTGTAACTTATGTCCTAATACGGGGTGCGAAGACAGTTGTTGCCCGCCGGAGGAGAAGGTGAAGAAAGAGAAGAGTAATGGTTCGATCAAGAAGACGAGTGCGACGGCTACGATTAAAAAGAGCATCAACAGTGTAGACGAATACGATTACGACGCGTCCTCTTCTTCAACTACATCATCTTTCGCCTCTTCGGAAGAGATGGATAAAGAAGACGAAGAAGACGAAAACGAACTTCGCGAAGAGGAAGCTGAAATCGAAGAGGAGGCACGCAAGCAAATCGAGGAAGGCGAGTTGATCATTGAATCGGAAGGGTTGAGAGTATCGAACGGCTCGAGCATTGGAGGTTTAGTATTCGTACTTTTTGTCGCTTTTATTGTCGCGACTTTTGCGAAAAAATTGAATCTCGGCGGTGCGACTAAAAATCTCACTCCGGAAGCGTTAGCCGCCTACAAGCAAGCAAACTTGGACAGCGAACGATTAAAAGGAAGGAGAGAATAATGCGAATAGACCACGGTAAATATAGAATTAGCATAGAATATGGGTACGTACTTGTACTGGTGTATAATATTTGCAAACTAATAATTTTGCACTAAAACTTCGTTGTGTAACGAGGTGTCATCAAAACCCAACGGCATAACTTGCTTTTTCACACTCATCACTATTATATATATGTTTACTTTACCGCGCTCATCAACCGCCCACCGACATACTGTGCTTTTTGCGTTGTAAAGTGCCTATCTACTTTTCTCATTACAGATGGAGAGAGAACTTCCACTCTCCGACGTCCGCGTCGTAGCTAACCAGCTCGCCGCCCGCCGCTTTTGTTTGGATTTCAATCTTCTCCTCCATTCTCTTCTTTGCTGCGGCGGTACCTTTTCTCGGCTTAATACCTGTCAGCGTGACCATGGCGCTTTTCTTCAGACCCTTGCCCGTCTCTGGCGCTTCTACGCCAGCATCTTCGGGATATAAGTACAGGCACGACTTTTCAAATTTGACGACGCGCGCGACGTCCAATCTTGATACATCCACGGGCTCCAGCCATTCAACTTTGCCAAACTCCTTGTCCGTGACAGAAAAATTCTCGACGCACGTCAGCGCTTCAGGGCCGCGCTTTTCCACGAGATCTCTGAGTTCGTCCAGGGTTGGTGAAATCGTAATTCCAGAATCTTCATCGACGAACGGTAAACCGAGTCTTTGATCTCTAGGCGACGACGCCTTACCGTTTCCGTACGTCGCCAACGAGATTCCACTGAGACCTTCTTTGCCGTTACCAATCAAGGTGCTCGTAGGACGAATGAATAAAGCGCGGGGATCTTCGCGCGGCTTGAACAACCAACCATTCGCAGGAGAATCCTTCCTTCCGATCCCGTCTTGAACTGCACCACCTTCCGGTTGCGCGATTTCATATGCGTCGTGCGAAGGTTTATCCAAATACGTCGGCATTCCACTACCGCCGTGTTCTCGTCTGGATAAGACGACTGCTTTTTGATGCGAGGATGGTGGCTTTGCACCAGATGTCGCGCCTCGAGATTGTAACCACGGCGCTCGTGGCGTTTGCGGTCGCGAAGGGAACGTGGCCAAAGCGGACGCCGTGGATCTCGAAACGTGGCTCGAAACGCCCGCATCGCCGAGAAGTGACTGACGTGGCTTTGATGATGACGCGGGAACGAGTGCCCCGGCGTTGGGAACGGGTAACTGAGCGCCGTATGGAGACGAAGGAACTTGATTTTGTTGTTGCTGCTGTCCAAAGAGCGACTGTCCTTGCTGTTGTTGTTGTCCTTGCTGCGAAAATAGCCCACCTCCACCAAGGCCACCGGCACCGCCGAATAAAGAAGGCGCTTGCTGCGCTGGCTGTTGCTGCAATTGAAGTCCGCCTCCAGTACCAGGAGCACTACCAAATAACCCACCACCCGTGGCGGGTTTCATGCCTCCGAACAAGCTCGACGGCTGCCCCGGCTGCTGTTGCGAAGAAAACAAGCCTCCAGCATTCGAAGACGGAGTCTGTAATGAAGACGGACCGCCGCCAAAGAGACCAGTCGAGGGGGTGCTTTGAGTTTGTGCACCCGCACCTCCTCCAAACAATGATCCTCCCGGTGTCGTCGTTCCAGTTAATGGCTTCGGCGCAAATAAACTCGAGCCTCCCGCTTGAGTACCTCCACCCCCAAAGAGGCCCCCACCTGCCCCTTGCGTAGGCGTTTGACCTAAGGATAATCCGCCGCTCGCACCAGCCCCAGTTGAACCAAATAATCCGCCGGTGCTCGGTTGTTGTGCACCGCCACCAAATGGCGACGCCGCAGGCTTCGCGGCGCCAAAAAGTCCACCACTTCCTGGCGCAGCGCCAAAGCCGCTTTGACCGCCAGCTGGCGACGTCTGCGCTCCTCCTCCAAAGAGAGAAGTCGACGGCGTTGATGCGCCCGCACCAAAAGAACTTCCTGGTGCTTGAGCAGGTTTAGCACCGAAAAGCGAGCCGGCTGCTCCTTGTTGCTGCTGGGGAGCACCGAAACCTGGCGTCGCTTGTGTCTGAGAGCCGAACCCAGATTGTTGGCCTCCTTGATTAAAGATCGAGCCGCTGCCCTGAGTTTGCTGCGTTCCAAATAAACTGCTCCCCCCGGTAGATTGCGTCTGACCGAAAGCATTTTGCTGCTGCTGTTGTTGCCCTTGCGACCCGCCGAATCCACCAAAACCCGGCGTCTGAGGCTGCTGCGATGGCGCAGCGCTGCCAAAACCGCCAGTACCTCCCAACGACGCTCCCGTGGACCCGAACAAGCCGCCCCCACCACTCGCTTGTTGAGGTGTAGCTCCAAAAAGACTACCAGTAGGTGCAGCAGCCGGCTTGGAGCCGAAGAATGATCCAGATTGTTGTTGTTGAGTCGCGCCGAAGCCAGAACTTTGCGAAGGTTGACCAAAGGCCGAGGGTTGATTTTGTTGCGATTGATTCCCAAACAACGAGCCCGATTGCGTTGAAGTTCCAAATGGCGAAGCTTGCGGTGCAGCGGCACCACTAGCTCCAAATAATCCGCCGCTTTGTTGGCCTCCACCACCAAATGCACTCCCGCCTCCTCCAAACCCCCCCGCGGCTCCGGCCCCCGCAGTGCTCCCAAATGCGCCTTGGGGAGATGTTTGTTGACCGAACGCACCTCCGCTGCCACTAGCGCCGAAAGCAGACGTTCCCGGACTCGATCCAAAGCCACCAGCTGTGGTTGTCGCGCCGAAAGCAGACGAACCACCGCCGGAGAACGGTGACGCGGCTTGGGTTTGCCCAAACGCCGGCGTCGAGGACGGCTGGCCAAACCCTCCGGACGGAGAAGTAGCCGCGCCTCCTCCGAAGCTAGATCCACCGAATGCGCCTCCTCCGCTCGCACCAAAGGCTCCACCCCTTTGTGCCGATCCAAATCCACCTTGCTGCCCACTCGCCTGTCCCGGCTCTCCCGCTTTCGACCACGCGTCGTATCGCAACTCCTCCACGCTCCGTTTATCGTGATCCGGCATCGCCGACATGGACTGCAACATCGCGTACGTCATCGACGGCCCAACCAACTCCTTATCTACCACCCTCGTCGCTCGATATCCGGCGACGCCTGGTGACATCGAGCAATTCACCGCCCTGTGCGCCGAGCTGCCGCACGTCGAGCACACGTGCTTGTTATTACATCTTTGTCCAAATTTACACTGGCCTTTGTTCCAGAAGCGACACGCGTTTGCGACTGTTATTTAAAAAGAAAGAATCACGCGTTAGTAGTGATCGATCGAACGACGAAAGGAATCGTTGATCGCCGAAAAGCGAGCAGAAACCCGTTGTTGTTACTCGCGAAAGAGAGAACAAGAAGAAGTAGAAGAAGACACAAAATCGAATGGAAAATTGAAAATCAAAACACACGATGCGCGAAGTTTACAAAACGTACTCGTTCCCGGCGAGACGCCCCCGGTTTGTTGTTGCGGCTGCCCGAATCCACCCAACTGGCCACTTCCGGTTTGTTGTTGTTGTTGCTGTCCAAACCCTCCGACCACCCCACTCGACGGTTGACTAAACAAACCTCCAACACTTCCTTGTTGATTGGAAGGGGCACCGAATCCTCCCGAACCACTCGATGCGACGCCTCCTCCTCCTCCTCCTCCGAACGGCGACGCCGGCGCTTGCCCGAACGGGGATTGCGGGACGTTCTGCGCGCTCCCGAATCCTCCTCCGCCGCCGAACGCCATTTGAAGTTGTTTAAAAGAAGAAACAAAGCCCTTTCAAAGTGTGTATGCTCTTCTCTAATTTTCTGAGGTATATACAATTGGTGCCTTTGCGCTCGAAAGAAAACGTCTCTCTTTTCTCGAAAATTTCTCTCCGATCTTTTTTGCACATGTGAAACAAAAATAACACACTCGATCAGAGACAGAGAGAGAACGCGACACCTCGTGCCTTGCGTGTCCTCGTTTGAACGCGAGGAGGCAGCATCACAGACTCTCACGTTTTTTGCGCGCGCGTTAAGAAGGAAGCGATGATCGATGAGATGATGGCGAAAAACAGAGCGCAGTATACACAGCGGTGCGTCTCATCTCGGTTGAGAGAGAAAGCGTATTGAGTGCAAAAGAGCGTTTTGGCAGCTCTTTGTATTTTCGTGCGATTGGACAGAAGTCCGATGAGTCACATTATATTTTTTCCCTCTCATCGTCCGCTCTTTCTCTCGCGAGAAGAAAAGCGCACAAAACGCTTTGAAACGAGAGCGAACGAGCGAGTTGATTTACAAAAGCAGCACATTTTTGTCGTCGTCTGTTGTCGCCTTTTATTACCATCCGTGGTGTCCTCGTCGTCGTTCGAGCGAGCGAGAATAAGGAGCACGTTGGATACGTTGAAGAGAGTATCCAGGAGCGTATTCTTACATCGTCGAGGTTTTGAGCGCTCTCGTTCCGCATCACGAGACCACTCGCGCAGAGTTATTCACCCGCACCAACGACGCGACGCAGTGCACGCGGAGTCAATAAAATGAACAGCCGAACCGGGAAATTCCTGTGCGTCATCCCGCCGAAAACCTTATCCATCAATCACGACACCGGGGAAGCGCATCAACAGAGCGAGCAACACGTGAGAGAGGCGTTGGAAGCTATCGAGTTTTCGAACAAGTCGACGAGCGAGTTGAACGGTGGAGGGATTGCCATTGGGGTTGGGCCAAACGTGCAAGCGTTCACGGATAACGAAATCATCGTCTCGTTCGTCGGGCATTTAACCAACGTGGATTATTTAGCGTGGAGGTTATTCTCACCTGAAGGGAGGCGAGGGGACGACTTGGAGAAGAGGGCGCACGCGGATCCTTTGGAAGCGGCGCATACGTTGGTAGGAGGACGATGTTACGAAGCTGAATTGGTGTGCCACGTGTATAAGACATTCGGGACGCACTGCTTGCCGAAATTGAGAGGGAAGTTTGCGTTTACGTGTTACGACGCGAGGACGGTGCGCGTGTTCGCGGCGAGGGACGCGAGCGGCGAGTTTCCGTTGAAGTACGGGCGAGGCGCGGATGGGACCGTGGTGGTGTCGAATTTCGAAGGCGCGTCGGAGTTATTGCCGGAAGATACGAGTGGCATGGAGGTGAGCCCGCCAGAGTTTGAAGATTTACCCGCCGGGACGTATATTTATGGACATCGCAGCTTAATACCGAGACGGTTCGAAAGGACGGAAGAAACGAGGACGAAAGAAATCGAAGCGGCGCACGACGCCGTCGCGGCAGCGTTGAAAGGCATCGATTTAGGGAAAAAAGCCGGGAGGAAATCTCTCGATGGGGAAATCTCCGGTCGACCGTGGATGAAAGCGAACCGAGAACAAGATTCGGCCGGGTCGTCGAGGAGGAATTCCATCGATCAACAAAGACCGGCGCCGAATTTATCAGCCGCGGCGAAACCGTTCGATATTTCAAAGCTCGATTCGCTCCCAGAACACGACACGCCAGCACCGAAAGAGGACGACCACAAGGAAGGCACAGAGGAGGAACATCGCCAAGCGGAAGCGGTGGCCGTCAAGGCGGCGCAAGCGGCGTTGAAACGCGTCGCAAGTGGTGCAAACATGCGCGGTATCGTCAGAATGGGATCCACGCACGCGATGTCGCTGTTAGACGGCACGCCGCAGTCGCCAGCCAGGAGAAGCAGCGCGGCGTTGACGGACTCCCCGAAAATGCACAGAGTACCGAGTCGTTCGGGTTTGATCTCTGGTATGGTCAAAGTTGCGAGTTTCGAGGAGTTTGGCAACATCGGCTCGCTGAACGATTTACGACACGCCGCCAAGTCGCCTGGGAAAGAAGAAGGAGAAGAAAACTTGGAAGACAAAAGAAATGCCTCCTGGGTGGACTTGTCTATGGTTGTTGTTAGCGGGAACGGTGGTGGAGATAAAGAGGGTGAAGATGATGAGTGAAAAATAATAAAGTCTTCCCATCGAGTGTAATAAAGTCACCTTTTTTAAATACCAGTAGTAGTTCTGTGTGATATCAACAAGAATAATAATAACAATAAACGCACGCTTTCACGTCTGAGGCACACCTACTTCCTTCACATCTCTTTCTCTCTCTCTCTTTCTCTCTCTCCCTCTTTTATATCCCTCTTTCTTTTTCTCTTTTTACTTTTTCTCCTTTGCTTCAGTCCGTGCCTCCGACGTACAACCCAGCCGCTTTGATCGATTTTATCGGCGAACGCATCATGTTCCCCATTGAAATTCTTAACTCGACGGCTTCGTCGGAGACGTACGACTCCAACTGTCCACTCGCCGCCAATAACAAACCCATAAACATCGGGCTCGGTCTCCCCGGTCGCGATTTGAACTCCGGGTGGTACTGGCACGCCACGAAAAACGGATGATTGGCCAATTCGCAAATTTCCATTCTCGTTCCGGTTTCGTCTTTCCCGACAAAATGCAACCCTTTTTGCTCAAGCTCGTCCACCATTTCCGGATTCACCTCGTACCGGTGTCGATGTCTCTCCGCGACCGCGTCTTTCTTACCGTATAATCTCCACGACACGCACTCTTTCGTTTGAAAAATAGTTTCTCGCGCGCCCAAACGCATGGTACCGCCCATGTGCGTCTTGGATCCTTCCGGCATGAAAATAACCGCCGGATGCTCCGTTGTCGGGTCCATCTCCGTCGAGTGCGCGTCCGCGTGGCCGCACACGTTCCTGGCAAACTCAATTACCGCGACTTGCATGCCCAAGCAAATGCCCAAGTACGGGATTTCGTTCTCTCGCGCGTACTTTGCCGCGCACATCTTCCCTTCCACGCCTCTGCCGCCGAAACCACCAGGCACTAACACGCCATCCGCCCTTTTCAATTTTGCCCACGCTTCGTCGTACTTATCTTCGTTCGCTTGTTTAGACTCTTCTTCCAAATCTTCAGCCTCGATCCATAAAATCTTCAACTTTCTATCGCACGCGATTGATGAATGCATCAACGCCTTCGTCACGGATAAATACGAATCGCCCAAGCCGGTGTACTTCCCAACCACCGCAATCGAACACGGCACGTGCACGCTATCCCACTTTTCCGCTCTGTGTTTCCACGCTTCCAACTTTAACGGTCTCGGCTTCATCTGCAAGTGCCCGAGAATAGCCAAATGCGCTTTCTGTTCCACCATAATCAACGGCACGTGCCAAATATTCGAAACGTCGATCAAGTTCAAAATATTGTTCGGGCTCACGTGGCAAAACAACGCCAACTTCTCCATCACCGCTTTATCCAACGCGGACGAGCTTCTGCAGGCCAACATCGTCGGCGCCAATCCCGCGCTTCTCAGCGCTTGAATCGAGTGTTGGGTCGGTTTCGTCTTCTGCTCGCCGACGGAACCAACGACTGGGACTAAACTCACGTGCACTAAACAAAAATTTTCCGGCCCGACGCGAAACTGAAACTGCCTCAAAGCTTCGATAAAAGGCATGCTCTCGATGTCTCCAACCGTCCCACCCAGCTCGACGATGCACACGTCCGGTGGGCCTTCCTTCCCATCCACCGGAATATGCGCGACGCGTTCGATCCAATCCTGGATTTCATCCGTCACGTGTGGAATCACTTGCACGGTTTTCCCTAAATACTTCCCTTCCCGTTCTCTCTCGATCACCGACTGATACACTTTCCCGGTCGTGATGTTATGGTCCCTGGTCAAGTTGATATCGCAAAACCGTTCGTAGTTTCCTAAATCCAAATCCGACTCTCCCCCGTCGTCCAAAACGTACGTTTCCCCGTGTTCAAACGGCGACATCGTCCCGGCGTCCACGTTTATGTACGGGTCGATTTTTATGTGCGTCACTCTGTAGTCCGCCGCGGAGAGCATCACGCCGACCGAAGACGCCGTCACGCCTTTCCCTAATCCCGAGACCACGCCGCCGGAAACCACCACGTACTTCATTTTTTGTTCGTCGTTTGAACAACTCGACCCAGTCGACAACAACACACGCACAAAAAGCTCTCAAAGAGAATGTGACGAGAGGAGTAAAAGACGAGTTCCAAAATTTTTGAATTTTTCCTTCAAAAAAAGGAGGAAAGAGGGAGCTGTTCAACCCTAATTGTGTAAACCCTAAACAAGAGCACGCGAGTTTTTTTTTCTCTCAAATCTCATCTCGAGAAAGCTCTCGAGTAAAAACTCCATTCTGTTGCGCTCTCGGGTCGCTCTTAAGAAGAAGAAGAAGCTCTCGAGAAGACGTTTTGTTCCTCTTCTCTGTTATACACGTACATAGTATAATATACACACACAGAAGGAGGAGAGTAGTTGTTTATATACAGTAAATGTGCTGCGCAACAACGACGATTTGACGCGAGAAAAAAACGCACAAAAAGACGAGAGTCCTTCTTTCTTTCCCGAAAAGAAGAATCAGAGATGTCCGAGATGGAGGAAGAAGAAGAACTCGAACAACGCGCGGAAAAACGAATAATGTTCTTCTCCCCGGGCCACGCGACGACGACGACGACGAGGACTTCGTCCGGGAAGAAAAAAACGGGTGGTGGTTTCGCAGCCGAAGGGAGAGTCAAGTCGTCGTACAAGAGCACGAGGCATTCGGTGAGACCGACCCCTTCGAATCCTGGGGGTGGGAAAAGGAACGACGACGACAACGCCAACCCGTTCGGCGGCGTCGACCCCGGCTTCTCCTCCTCTGCCTTCACGTTCGGACAAAAAGAGACTTCTCCAACTGTGTTTGGTGATTTTAGAGAAGAAAGTTCGGCGTCGCCGATGAGCGTCGTGTCGGAAGGGACACCGGCGTCTTTGAACACGAATAATACTAATAGCAACAACGTCGAGGAGTCGCCGTCTTCGTTTGGAGGATTTACCTCGTCACCTGGATTTACGTTTGGTCAGCAGAGACGAGAAGAAGAACCGTCGCCGCCGAATCCGCAGTGGGCGCACATCAAAACGCCGACGGAGTTTTCGCCCTCTATGTTTGCCGAGACGCATCCCGGGGTGAGGACGACGAGTTTTAATACCACCACGCCGACGGGATCGGCGAACGCGACTTCGACGCCGTTGATTTTTCAAAGCGGCGGTGGCGACGGAAGTTCAGAGGGCGGCGGATTTAGTGGAAGCGCGACAAAGCCAAAGTCGTACAGTAGGAGTAATAGCAGTAAAGCAAAAGGCAGCAGTAGCGGTGGTAGAATGCAGAACAAAAGTAGCGCGAATAGCGATAGAATGCAAGAAGTTCCGAGCGATAGTAAGGAAGCGGCAAAAATGGCGACGAAAGCCGCGACGAGTTTTCGAGAAAATGGCGCGTTTTCCCCGCAGGCGGTGTTGAGCAACTCCTTCTCAAAGGTGACCATTGGAGGTGAAAGCAACAACATCAACGGTAGTGGTAGTCCGTTACCCAGCGCGTCTGCCTTTAACGTCGGTTACAACTTTACTACCGACGGAAGACCAATCCCGCGAATAGTAAACGGCGAAGGTGCGCGAAAACCGTATAAGAAGTTTGCCGTCGTGAAGTCACCGGGTTCGCCAAAGTCGCCAACAACAACGGGCAGTAGTGCAACAAATGCGTTCGGTCGCGCGATGGGATCGTCGCCTTCGAGGAATAGTCCTTCGTCCGAGAAAGAGATGGAGAAAATGGTAAACGTAGAAAAAGATGTGAAAGCGTATAAACTCGAAGCGAACGGATTGTTTCAAGAAGCTTCTTCTTTTGTGAATCAAGATAAAGACGAGCAGGCTTTGAAGAAGTTCCGCGCGGCTCGAGATACGTACACGCGCGCAATAATTATGCTCGAAAGCATTGCGCCGTCCCCGGACAAACACGGTAGTTTTTCGCCGAGTAGAAACAACGGCAGCGGCGCGCCGTTTCTTCCCACGAGACAGCTGTTAGGCAGAGAAGCGGGGACACTTTTGAGCAACCGAGCGGCATCGACGCTGATGGTTATACAAATAGAAGAATCGAGAGAACGAGCGAAGGAGATGGACGGTAAGTACACGCCGGATATGCTTTGGAAGTATCGCCAGAAAATCCAGGAATGCATCGATGATTGCATGCGCGCGAGAAAAGCGGATGCGACGTACATGAAACCGATTTTGCGTCAAGCGAAATGTCACGAGCGTCTGGCTGATTTTACTGCGGCGTGTGCGTGTTACACTACGATTGTTTCGAGCTCGAAAGCTTCGGAGAAGGAAAAAGAAGAAGCGCGCGTAGAGCTCGAGCACGCGAAGCGTTTGAAAATAATCTCAGATGTGACGTATCTCACCGACGCGAGACGCGCTTTGAGAAGAACACCCATAAACGGCGGAGAAAGCTTCGTGCAGAACGAGTTGTTAGTGAAATCGGCGATAACAGATGCGACGGATATTGAGGGCAGGGCGACGCACATGCCGTTGGACACTCGGCAGCTCGTGGCGTGCTTGAAAATAAACGCGCTCATGATTTGCGGACAGTATAAAGAAGCATTAGAAACGTTGGAATCGTTCGACTTTTTCGCCCCGTTATCTCCGACAAAACCAAAAGGAACGAGGAACAAACACTCTCCCCCTCGCGTGGTCGAACCGGAAGACGATATGGCGGTCAGAGAGAACATAATCGAGATGACTTTGTTGCGCATAGTCGTGCACTACGGATTAGGTGACGTGGACGATTTGGAACGGTTCGCGAAACAAACGAACGGTTTCACCGGTCCAACGTTTGGCGGCTCAGAAACTGGTGAACCTGGAGGAGATGGCCCTGAGCATAAAACGTTCACCATGTTAGACACGTTTAACGCGATTCGTCCCGACTCCGGAGCTATCTTTGCCGTTCTGAAAGATCAATACGACGCGCGCATGTGCGGGAACTCCGCATTCTCGAGTGGCGAGTACGACGAGGCCGAGATGCACTACACGAAGTGCATCGCGGCGTCTAATTCGTCGTTATCGAAACAGTTTGTTAGCGCCATTCTGTGTAATCGCGCTGCTGCGCGTATGGGTGCGCAGAAGTACATCGACGCCATGCTCGATTGCGGTCGCGCCATCATTCTCGACCCGACGCGCGCGAAAGCGTACTCTCGTCGCGCGGCGATCTTCTCGCACTTGCGTTTGTTCGAAAAGTCTTTAGAAGATTTGAACATGTACGAGAAAACGGCGGATGCGAACGGCGACGTCAAGCAAAAGAACGACGCCAAGAGTCGCGCGAAAGAGTTGAAAGCGGTGGAAATCAAATTGGAACAGCAGTACGGCGAATCCGCTCCAATACACGCTCGCGCCATACTCGGTTTCTCCGACGACTCGTCCACCACATCTCTGAGCGACAGCGACATCACGAAAGCGTTCAAAAAGTTATCCTTGCGCGCGCACGCGGACAAAGTCTTCCACCCGAACGAGCTCCCGAGCCATTTCGTCGCCGGGAACGAGGACGTGCTCAAACTGCTCACCGAAGACGCAAACAGAGTTTTCAACCATCTCAACGTCGCGAAAGACGCGTTAAAAACCTCCGCCGACCGACGTTCCCACGACGCCTCTGAGTACCAATGGGACAGCACGGTCTCCGTCCAACGACGCCGCGCGTCCTCGAGCTCGAACTCGGCGGGAAGCCGCCACGGACGCCCTTCGGCGCGCGATTTTTACTCCTCAAACGCGGAGGACGCCATGTTCTACAACTCCTTTTACGAAAGTCAAAGCGCGTTCTATACCAGCAGAAACGCCCAAAATGGTGGTCAAGGTGGTCCGTCCTCGTCCTCGTCCAGAGGAGGAGGAAGGACAAGCGGCAGTGGAAGAAACCGAAGAGGCGGTCATCGCAGGTAAAAAAAATGTCTACGCGAGAGAGAGAGCAGAGAGAGAGAAAATTGAAGTAGAATTGTCCACACAAAAAAACATCACTCGTCACAAAATACAAATTTCATTCATGTACTCCTCTTCTATGCTTTATAATTCTATTTAAAAGATGGGCGGGACGCACAAATCCGGCCACGCGGCGACTGTCGCCGAGGCTGGTCGCAAAGCCGAACTCGCCCGGGATTATTACGAGGATACGAAAGCGAAGGAGTTGAAAGAATTGGATAAAAAAGAGGTGAAATTGTTGGACGAATTGCGAAAGTCGTTAAAGACGACGGATTCGATTCCGAACCGGACGAGCATGCTCGTGGAAAGAATACGAAGAGGAAAAGAAGACGACGAAGAAGAAGACAACGGAGGAAAAGAAGGAGTTTTGCGAACGAAAACGAAAGGACGCGACCGCGACGACGACGGAGAAAAGGAAGAAAAAGAAACGATGATTTTGAGAGATGAGAAGACAAAGACAAAGACGTACGTCTCGAAAGCCGACAGAAAGCGGCTCAAGAAACGACGACGAGAAGAACAAAAAGAACAACACCAAAACCACACAACACACGCGAGGAAAAGGATAGAGTGACGACGACTCGTTTTTAAAGTAAATATAGAAAGTAGACACTGTGAGTAGAGACAATAATACTCGTAAACATTAAACATCGACGTATGCGAGAACGCTTAAAATATCTCTCCTTTTTGCTCCAAATCTCTGGATTTGAATCGTCACAAAAAGTTGTAACAAAGTTGTTTAAAAAAGCAAACAAACATCATGGGCATCGGCGATATCGTGACCGAGAAGAAGAAGCAGGTAGACGAGTGGTTGAAGAACCAATCTGTGCCGGTGGAAATTGCCGCGATTTCGGCCGGGAGTGCCGTGCAAGGTACGCGCGAAAGAGATCTCTTTCTCTCGTTTCATCTCTCTTTCTGGCGGCGATGTTGATCAGATTGTCGTTAGAAAACCAACAACCTTTTCCGCGTTCTCTCTCTCTCTCTAACGCTCTCTCTCTCTCTTCTTTTGTGACGAACAAATAGGTGGCGTGCTCGGCTTCGTGCTCGGGACGGTGAACAAAAACCTCGCGGAACAAGCGGCGACGAACCCGGCGATGGCGAATCAACCGGCGATGTCCGGCGCCATGTCGGGACCGCCGCACGTGTTGGCGGTGAACTTAGCGGTATTTACCGCCGTCCAAGGCGGGTTGACGTGCTGGATTAAGAAGATGAACAAATTTTCAGAGATTGAAACCGGGATGTTGGCTATGTTTGGCGCCGGCGCGGCGCTGTCGGTGTCGTCGAGTTTGAGCGGGCAGAAGGCGGCGTTTGGAGGGCAGGACGCGGCGATACCGGAAGGGCCGATGCAGATTGCGCAAGAGGCGGTGAAATCGGGCGTTTTGTTTTCGCTCTTGAACGGGGCCTTTATGAAGATTGGTCAGTCGTTTTCTGGGAAGAATGAAAAGACGGACGTGTTTTATTCGCACGCGGTTGGGATGTTGACGGCGCTCGGGTTGGAGAAGTACGAGAAGAATTTTAAGAGAGGGTTGTTGACGGACGATTGTTTGCTTTTGTTGAACGATAACGCGTTGCAAGAGGTACGAATTCCGCCGGGACCGAGGTTGAAGATTTTAAATTACGTGGCGGGGATGCGCGTGGCGCAGCAACAGCAGCAACAGGCGATGAGTTTGGCCGTGAAACCGTAAAATGAAGAATCATATAAATTTAGTAAACGATGCGAATTGAAATAACAACAAGATATATATTAGAAACCAAACGCGAACGAGAGAGAGAGAGAGAGAACGCAGTAAAACAACAATAATACACAGCAACATTATTTTAGTATTGAGGATGATGATAGTACGATTTATATTAAGTAAGTAAGTACAAATTGGAAACACAGAGTTTTTTCGTCGTTTCACCATCTCGTCGAGCGAGCTTCTTGCAGAACCTTCTCGTCTCTGTGGAGTTTTTTTATATTATTTTCAATCAACTTTTTTTCGGAGGTGGTGGTAATAAAAGGAAGTACGCTTAACACTTCTTCAACTTGGGAAGCGTAAACTTGTGGCGTAAAGTGGACGTCGTCACGGAGGCTTCCGTGACTCTGCCGACTTGTTGGTCGGTGTTCGCCCATCGAAACTCTTCGTTCTTGGAGCCGTTGTACCCGACTCTTCGTAACCGTCTCTTTTCGAGTTCAACGCGCTCTTCGCGACGTTTCAACCCAGCACGCATCGCTTCAAAGAACATGAAGAATATGGCAGAGTTGATACCGTTCGAGAATGCACGAGGGCCGACACCAGTAAAGTACATGGGAAGTTTGCCCTTGATAAAGCCAGCCGGCGCTTCTTTCCATACGCCCACAATGGCGCCGCCAAAAGATGGTCTCGCAGCGGCGTTACACATCATGCGCGTCTTTACGACGTCCAAAGGCGTCGTCGCAGCAGCTGCGACGGATCCAGCGATCAAACCCATGGAGATGTCTGCAAAAGCATCGGCTTCATCGTCGTCTTTGTTGAAAAAGTTGCGATGCATCGTTCGCAAAGTTTCGTAAGCCGCAAATTTGACCGCCATGTCTGGGATGTCTTCGAGCAAAGTCGGCGCGTACCCCGTAAACAAACCTCTCCAGCCGGCAGCTTTCGTGATTGTCCCCGCGGCAGCAAAGACGTTCGGGTATACTCCAGCTTGCACGGATCGAATACAAACCGCGGCGGGTACTTTGACCAAGGAGGAACCCAAGGCGCCGATACCGCCAGCCACGAAAGCAGTCTTGGAGACGGAGTAGTCGGAATATCGTTCCAACAATTTCTTCGCGGCACCGTAGAAAGCAAAGTAAGTGCCGATAGCAAGTCCAGCTCCACTCGCGGCACCGAACACGCCTTTATAAAGCACGGAAAACTCTTTGCCGACGGCTGAAGCGCCTCGAGCCAACGCGACGCGTTTGCTTCCGCCATTCGCCATGAAGGCGCTCCCGACGCCATATTTACCCGTGGATACCGCCTTGGCCGCTTTCTGAGCCGCGGCAGCTTCCTGTGCAGCTTTCCCCTTGCCAGCTAACGCTTGCATGCGGACCTTGACGGTATCGAGTGGGTGAATCGTCGACTGCGACGCGGCACGAGCGCAACCGCCCGCGATAACGTCGTTCACCGGAATGACGTTTCGCAACGTAATTTTCGGCGGCGCCGAAGCCGGCGCTACCGAAGCTTCGACGTACCCAGACTCGGCAACTTTCGTCGCGGCGCCGCCTCCGGATGGTCGTTGTAATCTCGCCATTTTATTTTTTCCTTTTTTTTGTTTTGTTGTTGTTGTTGTTGATTATATATATATGTAATAATATAGTAGTTTTTCTTCTAAAGTAGTAGTTGTTCGTTCTGTCGTCCAACTAGCGTCTTGAAGTGTTTGTGTGTTATAAACTTCTTCTTCTTCGACCAGGATATGTATGTAGATTAGTAGTGATACAGCGATTTATATAGTAAGCGAGCCTCTGAAACTATTAAACTAAACGCGAACGTTAAGATTGTAGTTGCTGACGCGCTCGCCAATCGCCGTTGACTTCGAAAACTTCGAAGACACCACCTCCTCCAATAAACACCTCCCCAACGAAGATAAACTCAAGCCTATTCCCGTCCTCTTATCTGGTGGTTCCGGGTGTAAAGGTTGTAAGTTTTTGTCGTAAAGATTAAACTCTTCTTTTCTCCACAAATGTTCTTGCTTATGCGCCAGCGATTCCAAATAGAGATCTAAAACTCTGACTTGGATTTGAAATCTCGGTTGTTGTTGGAACGATTTGAGATTTCCAGTTTCTCGCTGGTAGTACTGTTGCGCGCTTAAATTCCAGACGGAGTTTGCGTCTCCCGGGACTAAAACGACGGACCAGAGAAGGACCTGTTGTTAAGATTGATCATTTTCGATGATGATGGTGATGAATCACGTGTCAGTCAGAATACAGCCGTCGCACAAAGGAAGAAGAAGTGAAAGAAAAAAGTCAACACTTTTGAATCCAATCTTTGAATTTTCGAACGTTTGAAAAGACTTGACGAGTGGCGATATTTGCTCTTCCCAGCGCATTCGAATGAAAGAAAACAACGCGCGGAATCCGCCTCGAAAACGGTACTCGCGACCATCGCGCGTGGAAGAAAACGAGAAAATATCACTCGTCGACTGTCTCTCCAATCAATCGACGTCGTCTTTCGCGAATATGTGCGTACCTCTAACAGCGCTAAGAACAAAAGCGAATAAAAAACACAAACTCTTTTCGAGCGCAAGTGATTCAAGACAGACGAACACGTTATGATGTCGTTGTTCTTTTTGTTTACGCGCATGGTTGGATCGACATTTAAAGATGGATGTCGACTCGCAAACGGGTAAATAATTAGTCTCGCGTGCTACTTGTGCGCAAACGTTTGCGAATGGATATTCGTATGTATGTGTTTTCGTTGCGGACTTGCGCGGCGAAAACGATTTTGTGACGCTCGACGCTTCGTTTTTTCTCTCTCGTCTGTGTGGTACTTTTAGGCGGGTGTTTTTTGGTGCCTTGCTCTTTTGAGTCAGTTTGGGCGGGAAAAACTGAATACTAATACTACTACTACTACTAATACTAATACTAATACTACGCTTTAGTCGTTCTGCTGCTATCTATTTTTGACTCGTCGTCGTCGTCGTAGTAGTAGCAGCAGATGTACTACTGTTGCTCGTAATAAACGCGTCCAACTCTTCTCTGTCTACGGGCACGGCTCGACTCAAAACGTCCACTTCGCCTCGTACATTCAGGCACACCTCGTCCTCGACTCTCGCGCCGACGCCGCGGAGACTTTTCGGTAAAGTCGTATCGTTTGGGTCGAAATATAACCCCGGTTCGACGGAGAAACAGACGCCTTTTTCGATGGAAGTGGAGCCTGGGATTAAAGGCGTGTCGTGAGTGTCCATGCCGAGCCAATGGGAGACGGCGTGGGGGAAGTATTGGGCGTATTTGCCTTTGGAGAGGAGCGAGTTTTTGGTGATGGACTCGCCGCCGGTTTGAGACGGGAGCAAGTCGACGAGGACATCGCACGTCGCATCTACGCATGCAACGTGTAAATCGTGTAACGAAACCGGTGTTTGTGAGCGAATATCGCGCTCTAATTTCGCGAGTACCGCAGCTCTCACGTCGCACACGCGATCGTACACTGCTTTTTGGTAGTCGTTGACGAACGAAGCCGTTTCCGAGCCTCCCGCCCACACTCTCGTGATATCCGAGACGTAACCGTTCATTTCACACCCCGCATCCATCAAACACAAATCGTTCGGGTGAACAATTCTATCGTTTTGGTAGTAGTGGACAATAGTTGCACGATTTGAAGCCCCCATGACGGTTGGAAACGCCAATCGATCGGCGCCGAGCGATTTGACCGTATACTCGTGCACGTTCATTAAATCCCTCTCCGTGACCACCTCGTTCGTTCTCGACCTTCTCATGGCCGCTACTATACCTTCTAAATTTGCGCTCGCCGATTTTTGCAACAATATCAACTCGCTCTCCGATTTTCTCCACCTCAACGCTTGCGATTTTGCTTTCAACGCTTGCGTAGGGAACGCGCCGTCGGTGACTACTTTCAACACTTGATTCCCATGCGCAGTCGTCGCAAACCGCTCTTTATCCATAAAAACCTTTCTCGCTGTTGATAAACCACCACTTAAAAACGATGAAGACGACGACGACGACGACTTCAAAACTTTCCTCAAGTATTCTTCCATGCTTTCAATCGCGACCGATTCGTCGCACCCGAAAAACGTCTCCGCCACCTCCGGGTGCGCTCTCCAACCGTTCCAAATCTCATCTCGTTTATCGTACCGTCTCGTAAACAAAACGTATCGCAACGGTGCGTCTTCTCTGTCTTTTATAATCATCGCCGCCGAGTGTGGTTGCATCATCCCGGTAAAATACATAAAATCGGAATCCTGTCGATAACTCGCGTGCGGTATGACTGTGTTCGGGTAATAGGAGACGTCTCCGCTGAGTAAAATCGCGACGGCATTTTCCGGTAAAAGTTTCCCTAACCTGGTTCGTCTGGACGCGTATTCACTTTTCGAGATTCCAGGGGTTAAGTCATCATCCCCACAGAACAAGTGCGGGTGCGTTTGGAACGTCGGTTGGCCGATGTGGTTGATGATGTCGCTTTTGAGCGACGACGCATCGTATCTGTTTTCACCCCGGGAAGAAGAAGAAGAAGAAGAAGGAACCGCTGGCTCCACGTGCGCCGCCGCGGAGGAGGACGAGGAAGAGGACGAGAAGAGAGGAGAAGATTCCGAGGAGGTGGACGCGAAACGAGAGCGCAACGCGCGGCGGAGGACGCGAGCACTGGACATGTCTTTAGAATTCGTTTTCACGAATGAATTTGTGGGGAAAAGGAGAGTTGGATTTCCGAACAATTCGCTCTCGTTATGCGCGGCTATCTATAAAGACAAAGCTATACTCTAACGACTAAAGACGCAAATTACCGCCCGCACAAATACATGAACTACCAATTTTCAGGCACGAAGATTTTCCTCGCGCTTTCTAGCACCCCGAAAAACGCGCCACCGCCTAAGGAGATCCACAGGACTCGAGGACTGGCGCCTCGGAACAACGCCTTGGCGCCTTCCTCTCTGACGATTCTCGTGCCGCAATCCACGACGCCTTTGAGCGGGCTGATCGTGCACGTATCCGTCATCAACCTGGTTTTGATGACGTCTAACGGCGTGGTGACGAATCCAGTGATGCCCCCTGCGGTGGCGCCTAAAATTGTCGCCTCCGCGCGACTGACTTCGCTCGGCGTCCGTCCTCGCCACTTGGCGTAGGAAATCTTCGCCTCTTCGTATAAACTAAATTCGATGGCATCGAACGGTAAATCCCGAATTAAAAACGACCCGTATCCGACAAACAACCCGGTGATACCGCTTGCCCGTAAAATCCCTCCTAAACTTTGCACTTTATTCCCAGTTTGCGCTCTCGTCTTGATCACTTCCGTCGGCACTCTCACGATACTCGACGCCAAACACCCGGTCGCGCCGGCGGCGAACATCGCCGCGTAATTTTGCTCCGGCGGTAACGTTCGCTCTAAATATCGCTTCGTAGGTTCGTACGCGAGGAAAAACAAGGCCGTGGCTGGCACGCACCCGGCGATGTTCTTCGATAATCCGTTGAACACGCCTTTGAAGAGATTCGCGTTGCCTCCTCCTCCTCCTCCTCCTCCTCGAGCGGCTTGCAAACGCGTTTTGATGGTATCCAAAGGGTAGAACAAAGTTTCCACGAATACGCCGGCGCAGACGCCGGAAACGGTTAAACCGAGCAGCGTTCTCGCTGGGAGCGTTTTCTTCGATTGATGATGATTCGTATCGCGAGGCGTTTCTGTCGTCGTCGTTACCGTCGTCGCCTTGTTGTTCTTCGTTTCGTTCCCCGCGCTGGAATCGGATTTGTTCGACGACGAAGAAGAAGAAGAAGACGCGAGCGCGGAGGAACGCGCTCGAGCTTCCGACGACGCAAAATCGCTACCAGTAGTACTGTTATTACTACTACTACCACCACTCGCGGTCGTGTTTTGTTCCATCCTCTCTCTCTCTCTCTTTCAGAGAGCAAAAGTGAACTGCTTTTCCCCAAAGTGAAGTGCTCTTAAAAGAGAGAGAAACTATATGATAAATGAGGACGAAGACATCCGAAGCGACTCGATCGTGATGCTCGGCGAAAGCTTAAAGGACGAAACGCCTTTGCTCGACGTGGCGACGGCGATCGAAAGTGCGGTGTTTCACAACGTCAATGAAGTTCAGTATAAATCTAAAATCCGTTTCTTGTGCGCAAATTTTAAGCGGAACGAAAGCGTGCAAAAGGACGTACTTTCTGGAAGGATACAGCCGTACGATGTGCTCCAAATGCACGACGAGGAATTCATGACGGACGAGATGAAAACCAAAGTCGAGCAAATGCGAGTAAAAATGGATAAACGAAAGGAACGGGCGGTGTTTGCGGATGGCATCGAGAGCGAGAGTTATACCTGTCCAGAGTGTAAAGGGCGAAAGACGAAGTTTATACACCTGAGCGACGCGAGGGACGTGAGGAAAGCGGAGACGTGGGGGAACGCTGATGCTGAGAGCAAGGTTTTAGTCGTGTGCATGGAGTGTAAAAACGAGTGGGTGTGTAGTATATTGTAGAGAGAGGGCGGAATATTGTTGTATGTCTAGTAGTATTTAGTCTAGTTGCGTACTATTTACACAAGGTGACGAAATCGTAACCGACGATGAATTTCCCGTCTCTCCGAATCGTCCATCGCATGGCGTCGTCCCAAACGGTCGCGTTTTCCGGTTTGTTTCCGTCTAAGGCTTTCTTCATGAGCTTTTGCCAGAACGCGTCGGCGTCGAGTTTACCGTCGTTTCCGCTCTTCTTTAAGAGTTTCTTGGCGAGCGAAGACCAAGGCGCTTTTTTTGCTTTCCTCTCGTCCTCGTCGTCTTCGGGGACGACGTCGTGGTCGAGCGCGACTTTTGTGCCTTCGAAATCGTGACCGACTTCTTTCCCAGAGCTGCTGAGTCCGAGACCTCTGTGCGAGGATTTCGTCGTCGCGGTGAGGTGCGCCCGTTCGAAGAGTTCGATTTGCTCGTCTTCGGTAAAGCCGAGTTTGTCTTTGTTTTCGTTCATCGCGTCGTTATTACCTGTCGCGTTATACCCGTCGCTGTCTTTCCCGCATCCTTCTTGACAAAACCCAAACGCATGTCCCCACCAATCTCTCGGTTTCGGAGGAAACGTAAACTTTGTCGTCATCATTTCGTCCGAAGGCGAACCTTCTTTGTCGCTCTTTTTACTACCATCACTCTTTTTATTCTTCTTCTCCTTCTTCGACGATTTCTTCTTTTTCCTCTTTCCATCGTCGTCGTCGTCATCTTTCTTCCTAATATCGTCATCATCTACTTTTTTTCTATCGTTGCTCGCATCGCTATCTTTCCTATCGTCGTCTGAATCGTGATTCGCTCTCACTTCTTCCAAGCCGCCAAACGCTCCGCCGCCTAAAATCGCGTTCAAATCGTCGTAGCTATACTCCCGCATTTTCTCCCGCTCTCGTTTATGATATCTCCCCGTGTGTCCAACCGCACTCCTCGGTCGTTCCGGAACGTCTTCTTCTGCTTTCTCCTCCTCCTCTTTCTTCCGCTTCTTCTTCTTTTCCTTCTTGTCTTTCTTTTTGTCTCCTCCTCCTCCTTTACTCCCATCCTCGTCATCCTCGTCAAAGTCTTCTTTCTTCGTGTAATCTTCCAGTCCTTTCAAAACGGCATCAAAATTCTTCGCGTTCCTGGTCCAATCCGCGCCGACGACGCCGGTGGTATCTCTCCTGTCCGTCCCTAACCCGCTGTTGTGTTCTCGTCTCGACGCGTGTAAATGTTTCTTCAATCCGCTCTTGTTCGGGCCTAAACCGGTACCTTCTCGCCAGCCTTGCTTTTTGAGGATGCGCATGCCGAACGAGTGGACGTCTATGCCTTGGTATTTTTGATTCTCGGTAGATACGGTGGTGGTGGGGGTGGTGGCAGCGGTGGCGGCGGCGGCGTTCGAGAATCCCATTTTGGTTTCTCCCGTTCTGGGGGCGGCGGATTGGAGAAAAGAGAGAGAGAGAGTTGCGACTGAAACCAATACTAAATTCCTTCGCGCGAGGAGGAGAGCGCACAAAACCGCGACTTCCTCGAGCGAGAAAACTTCGAGCGAGTGTCTGTCTGCGATGAAACCTTTTTCCGCCCAAGAAAGGTCCGCGAGTGTTTGCCTTTTTTTATGTCGTGCTTTTCCAAAAAGGAAAGCATTGTTCTAAAATTCGTCTATGCGGCTATAAAATACTATCGACGTTTCTCTATTAAAATCTCTCGACTTTGACTCACGAAAAGAGCGCTCTGAGCTTTGCCTCTGCGTGCAACTCTTCGCTTAGCTTTTCTGTAAAGTCTTGGACGGCGTCTGCGTGTAATCGCGGCTTTTTCTTTGGCATCGCGAAGGATCGCTCGAAGGCGTCCGCGGCGGCGACTTCGGCGCGAACCAGATTCCGAAGCGCGTTTTCTTCGGCGGTTTCTCGATTATCTTCGTCGCGCTCGTCGATGAGAGTATTGTCGTCGTCGTCGTCGTCGTCGTCGTCGTGATGATGGTTATTGATTATGTGAGGAAATCTTTCTTCTTCTTCGATTTCGCCAGCAGTTGTGGGGAAGTGCAAAGAGATTGATGGATATCCAGCCGACCGCGTTGGAGATAAATACGAGAGAGGACTTTGCCTACGTTTCTTCATAGTACTCCTTCCAATTTCGTTCGTACGTTTCTTACTACTCAAGGAAAGCAACGAGTGCGTATACGCGTCGTCTCGGACGTACGCTTTCACATCAGACGTGCTCGCGTGCAAAGTGAGCGCTCGCGATTCACACAGCGAAAGCGCCGTTCGCACGCAATCAAATCCAGCGCGTTGGAGATGTCGTCTCGCGGCGCCGATGAATTCCGAGTCTTCCAACACTGAAACGTATCGAGATAAGGTTTCAAAAAAGTTTTTGTTGTTTTCCGACGAATCCACCGGCGGTCGCGGAAGTTTTGCCCTTTCGAGTTGGTCGATCAAATACGGCACATCTTTACGCCAAAGCGGATCAGGGACATTCTCAAAGAATATTCTCTTCTCTTCGTTCGCGTACGCGCCCGATAACTCGACGTACGGCCAGAAATCGTTATCTTCCTCGCACGCCTCTCGAATTTTTCTCTTCACGTTATCGATGGCTTCGTTGAAACAATCGACGACGATTTTGAAGTCCGTCAAGGAGGGAGGATTCTCCCCAGCGTCTCGTGCGTTTGAAGAATCTGCCAATACTTTTCGTTCGAAATCGGTCGCGACGGGGGCAAATTCGTGTTCGAGCACTTCCGCGAGCGAAGTTTCCACGCGATTTGGAATACCGGTGAACGCCTTTCCGCATCTTTTGATCTGGTTCTCGAGTTCGCGATTGATTTTTTCAATGAACGCGGCGTCTTTCTTCTCCATCGTAGATTCCTCTCCTCCGGACGCCGCCGCCGAGGAAAAGCGCGCCAACGCATCGTCCACGCGCATAATCAACGCTGACGATGGAACTCCCGCCTCTCTGAACGCTTTTTCGATCAATTTCTTAGATGAACTTGTGCTGTGATCTTTACTTGACGCAGCGATGACTAAAAGTGGTGCATTTCCACGCTTTGTCACGGCGGCGAAACGTTTCAATCGATGCACTTCGTTTCTCGAAATTTCCTTCATTTTCGTTCGCGGATTTTCGTATAAAGACGAGCAATCGAGAACAAAGCAGCCGGCGGAGAGACCGGCGACTTGTTCCTCGTACTTTTGCTCTTCCATTTCTTCGTCTTGTTGCGAACGTGGCGTCCATGATTTACCCGGAATGTCTCTGATAATTATCCAGTGAAACGGCTCTCGCATTGAAAGCTTTGACGCGTACGACGCTAGAACTGTGCCTTCTTCTTCGCTACTTTTGTTCGTTGCCGCCGCGCTTTTGGATAATTTTGCGCGCAACCAAGCCGCGACGGCAACAGCATTTGGTGATCTCGTACCTCTGTGTACAGAAGGAGGTTCGTATTCCGCACCACTACACAGAACTAATTTCCAAATGCGCGTCTGTCTCGCTTCTCCTTTTCCGGGTGCGGCAAACGCGCGAGTGGATTCTAAAATTTTCGGCACATCGAGCGGTCTCGCGAACGAGGAAGAGACGTCAACGAGCGTCGTCGTTTGTATTGCGAGCGCGCGAAAGTACGCTCCATCTTTTTCTTCTCTCTTGCTTCTTGTTTCCGTCGGTATCGACGACTCAACGTTTCTTTTCTTGAGCAAGTTACGCAGATCGTCGTTCGCCGGAGCTTGCTGCTTCTGTTGAGTGTAAAAGGTTGGAGAGGCAAACGTCGAAGGTGACGATGACATCATGGACAAGGCTTTCTCTTTCCTCCTCGTCGCGATTCTCTCGTCTTTTCTTGTTCGCCAACGCCACAAGAACAGTTGTAAAATCGCTTTTCGATTCTTCCGAAATCGGCGCAATCGAATCGCTTCCAATCGTTCTCTCTCTTTGCGTTCTTCCTCGGCTTTCCTTCGCGCCAGTTCAGCTTGACGTCTTGCCTCTTCGCGCCTCTTCCGTTCTTCTTCTAAACGTAACTGTTCAGCTCTTTCAGCTTCCAGACGTATTCGTTCCTTCTCTTGACGCTCGCGCTCCAGCTTTTCTCGATACTCGCGTTCAAGCTTTTCTTCGCGCTCCCGAATCTCTTCCTCGCGTTTCTTCGCCGCTGCTTCCTTCTCGGCGCGCTCTTTCTCAGCTCGCTCCTTTTCGAGATGAATGCGCTCTTCTTCTTGTTTTCGTCTCAATTGTGCTTCTTTTTCTTTGCGTTCTTTTTCTATGCGTTCTTTCTCTTTGCGTTCTGCTTCAGCCTTTGCGCGAGCTTCTTCTTCGCGCTTCGTTGCCTCGAGCGCCAGGCGGGCTTCCTCTGCCTTCTTCGCTTCAATTGCAGCTTTCGCGCGTTTTTGTTCCGCTTCGACTCTTTGGATCTTCTCTCGCAGTTCTTGCGCTTCTTTTTGTTTCTTTGTAAGCTCGGGAAATTGTTGTTGCTGCTGCTGCTGCTGTAACTGCTGCTGCTGCTGCTGCTGCTGTAACTGCTGCTGTTGCCCAACCGGCAGTTGCTCCGTAACCTTACCTTCCGAAGCAATTTCATCGTGTCTAACGATAAACTGTCGATATTTGTGATTGATATTCGTTCTCACGAGGGGCGACTTTTTCGTCTCGAAATCTTCGCTTGGATGCGAAAACGTCGTTGTGCGAAACTCGACACACTTCCCGTCCTCTCGATGCAGAACAACGCTCAGACCGTGATGCAAACACAAGGCCTCCGTTTCCGTTTCGCTCGCACGGAAAATCCGCGCGAGCTCTTTGATTGGGAACGGACCTTTTGCCATGCTCTGGTTGAACCTTTCGAGCGTTTTAGAACGCATTTTGACGAAATACTTGTGCAGAACGCACTTTTGTACGTAATTTGCTTTCTCGACCAACTTGAAAAATTTCGCGCAGTTCACGTCGATGTACGCGCTTCTGCATTCTAAAGCAAAATTGACCAATGCGTGATTTAATATCGCATTTCTGGCCGATCTTAAATCGCCGAGCATTTCATGCGTGGACACGGAATATCTTCCGTGAGAGTCAATGCGCAACAACAGTTGCAACGCAAACATTTCAGCCTCGTGATCGAGCGGTAACGCTTGCTGCTTTGCGCGATGGTCATCGTATATGTGACGCAACGTCGTCAACGTCTTCGTGAGTTGCTCGACGTTCAAATGCGAATTGTGACCGTCAGGAGATATTGCCGTCGCTGCGTCCTCGCATAATTCGTGCTCAGAAATTATCGCGTAGCGGACCATCTGTTGCAAAGCGCTCGCGGCGAACGCGTCGTACATTTGCTGCAAACTTAAATCTTGTCGAACAGAGCGCAAACGATCCCAAAGAAACTTTGATTTTACGACAAACGCTTCGGGTCTTTCATCGAGAATACGCCACAGATGCGTCATTGTTTTCGCCAAACCAAATTTAGTTCTCACCATGTCTGGTTGTACGCCGTCTACAATGCGCGTGTACTTTTTGCAACACAAACCGACGGACGTTTTATTTCTATTCGATCCATCCACGCGCTCGAAAAGTTCCAAGTCGCCTTCTTCGCTCCGTCGTTGAAGCTCGGATGTTGGACACATTTCGTTACACGTGCCCGTGATGTGCCTTTCAGACGTCGCTTTGTGTAAGTCATCCCCGAAATCGTCAATCGCGGAAGCCGTCATCTTCATCTGTTGCTTTGGAGGTGGCGTTTTCCCAAAAAGAGACGATCCTTGCATGCCGCCACCGAAAGGTGCAGTCTTCGGTAAGGGAGGTGCGGATGCTTTTGTGCCTCCGCCGCTAAGGAAAGGGGAAAATGAAGGCGTTGCAGTAGCAGCCGGTGCTATTCCAGTAGCAGCAAGACCACCACCATCACCACCAATCTGTGTCCGGGGCGTTGGAATTTTCAATCCCGACGCCGTCGTTTTCACGTCGTTAAAGCTTCCGCCACCCATTAATCCTCCTCCGAAAGTGGATTGGTTCTGTGTTTGCGCTTCCTTCTTCTCTCCTCCTAGTTTCGTAGCGGCTGCGTTTCCACCACCGAATGGTGACGACAAAGACGGAGCGAACGGAGACGGCATTGCCGTCGCGGGAGCAAATGGAGACGCGTTCACGTTCAAATTTTGCTGAGCCAGTTTCGACGCCGGCGCGCCAAAGAGTCCACTCGTATTCGCATTCGCACCTCCACTTCCGAACGGATTGCTGCTTGTATTAGCAGGAACAGATGACGGTATCGAGCTAAACGGCGATGGATTTGCGGCGAACGGCGAGTTATTGTTCGCAGTAGTCGTAGCAGGTCCGCTTCCTCCCCCAAATGTGGATCCAAGACCGCCGCTTCCACCACCAAAAGGCGTAGTACTAGCAGCGGCAGTAGTGGTAGTATTTCCAAACGGACTATTGGTGTTGTTATTCGCATTCTGCATATTCAACGATCCAAATCCGCCGGCTCCTCCTCCACCCGTCGTTCCAAACCCTCCTCCAAACGGAGACGCTGGCACCGCTCCCGCAGTCGTCGTCGTCGTCGCGACGGGAATACCGAAACCGGAACTCGCGCTTCCAAAACCAGTCGCGGTACCTCCACCGCCGCTACCACCAAAAGGACTGTTGTTCGCATTCACACTCGCAGAAGCCCCAAACGGAGACGACAAAGAAGGTGCATTAAATCCTCCGCCTATTCCTATTCCTATTCCTGGCTGCTGCTGCTGCTGCTGTTGTTGAGGTTGTTGATTGAAACCACCAAAAGGACTGCTGTTGAAACCTCCACCTCCCGCCGCCGTCGTCGTCGACGTCGTCGCGTTGTTCGTGTTGTTATTCGCGGGGGTCGTTGCGATCCCAAACGGAGAAGGAGCGTTCGCGTTCTGTTGTTGATTGTTTTGATTGAATCCACCGAATTGATTCCATTGCGAGTTGGTGTTATTACTAGTACTCGTATTGTTATTACTCGTATTATTATTCGTGTCAGTGCCTCCCCACATGATGCTGGTTTTTCACTCTCTCTCTCTCTCTATCTCTCGCGTCTCATCGTGGTGACGCGATTAAAGTCTCTCTCGTCGCTTTTGATGATGCGCGCTTTCTTTGCGCGCGTGAAAGTGCCGAAAAGAAAGAAAACTTTTCAAACCATTCCAACGGGGAAAAGTCTTCATTTGAAAGCATCATCATCATCAACTTCATCAAAAGCGTGATGATGTCGTCCTTCTCTCTACCGACGACGACGACGAGGACGAGGATTACGATTAAGAGCACGAGAAAAACGACGACGACGAGGCAAAACGCGGGAGGAAGAGGAGGAAAAGGAGGATGGAAACGAGTGATTTTGGTGAAAGCTTCCTCCTCGTTCGGGGAAGAAGATGTCGATGGAATAAACAAAGACTCCTCCTCCTCCTCCTCCTCCTCCTCCTATCGCCAACCGTCGAACCAATCGCTGGGCGCGTCCAGTCGACTCGAATCCGTGCACAAGAAACCTCTATTTACGCTCGGCGTATTCGCGGACGCGCAATACGCGGATAAAGAGAACGGCACGTACGGCACACGGAATAAATATTTCCGAGACGCGAAGGAGAGACTGAAAAACTGCTTGAACGAGTTTAGCGAAAACGCGCACGCGCTCGCGTGCGTGATTAATTTGGGAGATTTGTACGACGGGTACAACGAGGATAGCGCCGAGAACTTATATTTCCGAGATGCGTCGAGTTGGTCCGAAGAGGTGAAAGCGAGGAACGTGAAAGAGTTTAACGAGATGGTTGAGATTACGGAGAAGAGTTTAACGAAAGATTTGAAACTGGTGTCGGTGCTCGGGAATCACGACATGGCGGTCACCAGAGAGGTGTTTAAACAGAAAATGAACTTCGGAGAGGATGATTATTATAAAGTAGAATTACCCCGGAATTGGGTTTTGCTTTGTTTAGATACCACCGATATGAATCCGAGGTATGTGGACGAGAACAGCGAGGCGTGGAAAGAAGGACACGCGTGGCTCGCGTCCAAGACGGAGGAGTTTAAGAAAAGAAACGCAAAGCCGTGGTCGGGTGGTATTGCGAGTGTACAATTTAATTGGTTGAAGGAGCAAGTCGACTTAGCCGAAAAGGAAGGGAAAAAAGTCATCGTGTGTTCGCACAACGCATTAGCGCCCGGTTCTGCGAGAGAAGGCATGGTCGCTTGGAACGCGGACGTGATTAGTAGTTATTTTGAATCCAAGTCGGAAACGGTGAAAGTCTGTGTAGCAGGTCACGACCACCCTGGGGGGTACATACAAAGAGGTAACGTGCATTATGTAACAATAGAGGCAATGTTAGAAGCTGACTGCGGAACGTCGTATGGGTACCTCGAAGTGTACGAGCACGAGTGCATCTTACGAGGCGTCGGCGCTTGTAAATCTCGAAGAATGCGCACTTCCGAATGGGGCAGGTTCACCGGCATCGCCAATTTCGGCATGTTAACTGGAGATATCGATGTTATTGATTCTAATGACCCGGAAGAGGAGAAATTAGCGGATTGGATAAACGACCAACTTCGGACGCCATCCTCCGCGTCGTTCTCCTCGGACGACTCGGACGACTTGATTATTAGACGATGATAGTATAATGTATAAAAAGGCGATAGACGATAGATAGTAAATGTATAATAAATGAATGTAATAAGTTTATAGAAATGTGTAATTGTATATGGTATTAAACGAGCAGGTGACGAGGAACAGAGACAATATTAATTTATTCGAAGATTTATTCGTCGGCCGGAATCGTACCACTCGTCCATTCCATCCACTTTGTCGAGTCTTTCCAGTCTGCGTATTGGAACGCATCTTGGTTTTGGAACGACGCCCCGGTGCCGTGCACCCCCATACCTTCCGCACCGTGAGAAAACTCTTCCTTGAAGTTACCCGGCAAGTTGCGTCTTCTCATGTTTTGATCCCATTGACGGTTCCACATGTTGTAGCCGCCTTTGAGACCGACGATGTTCACGTATCCCCACTCGTCGAGCAACTCCAACGCTTGAATCGCGCGGTCTCTGCTGTCAGAGCACGTGATGATAATCTTTGCCTCCTTGTCCGGAAACGTCTGTTCGATCTTCTCTTTGAACGATTCGTTCTTCGATTGCACGTACACCTTCGCCCCGACTTCCGAGTCGTACTTTCTCACCGCGTTAATCAACGGAATGCAATGAAATCGCACCCCAACTTCCTTGTTCTTTCTCGCGGTCGGAAAGTTCCCGACAAACTCAATCTCCGCGTCCGATCGAACGTCCAAAACATCGTACCCATCCGCCGCGAACAAGATCATCCCTTCCAAGTTCGACGCGATCCCTTTATCCGGGAACGCCGCGATGACTTCTTCCACGACTTCATCCGTAAATCCTTGCTCCGGGTACCGATACGGCGTCGCCAACGCTTTCGTTCGCACGGATTGCGCTCTTTTCGCGGACTTGTTCACCGAAGAAACGACGACAGCTTTCGTCGTCGTCGTTTGCATCATCATTGCAGTTGTGGAGGACATTTTGATTAATAAGAATAAACAAAGTGTGTTGTTGTTGGTGTGTCTTCTTTATGACGCGATTGGATGATCTTCAATCGCGTTTGGATAATCTTCTTCTTTCGTGCGCGGACCCACGTGGCAAACGACCAGAGATTTTTCAAGTCTTTATTAGGGTTTGACCCTAAATACTTTTTTTAGAGAATTTTTTTTCGTCTCGTTTTCTGTTTTGGACGACTCCTCTTTCGTCGTCGTCGTCGTCAGAGGGAAAAAAAATGAGCGCGTTTCGTGTCCTTCTTCGAGCGCTGGCGAGGAGAGAACAACGACAACAACAACAACAACAACAACTGCTGTTCTCGTCGTCGTTTACATCGTCGTCGACGCTTCTTTCTCGCACACTTCTTCTCGGAGGAGGAGGAGGAGGAGGAGGAGGAACTCCCGGCGTGGCGGTGACAAAAAAGAAAGCAGCTTTGTCGACGTTTTCGCGCGTTTCTTCTTCTTCTTTGTCTTCTTCTTCTTCTTTTTCGAACAACAACTACGACGAGGAAAAGGAAGAGCACAGAAAAAGATTGATAAACAAAACGCTCTACCGCGCGAAACAGAGAGGGTTTCTCGAACTCGACGTGGTCGTCGGGGAGTGGGCCGAGAGAAACTTGAACGCGAAAACGACGAGCGATTCGTTTTTGACTCAATTCGCAAAAGTTTTGGAAGAGGAAAATCCAGATTTGTACTCGTATTTGACTGGACAAAGCGAAGCGCCGAAATATTTAAGAGAGGAAAACGAGGCGTATAAAGCGCTGAAAGCGCACGTGATGAAGTTTTTAGACGAGAAGAGCGACGAGAAGACGAGAGCAAAGTTTGGGAAGGAGTGGGTCAGGGGGTGGAACGACGGCTCTTCCGAGGGGGGCAACCAGTAGAGATTTAGTAGAGTCGTCGCGGCGTTCGAGAGATAGATAGATAGATAAAGAGATAGATGGATAGATCAATTAGATGTGTGTGTGCGCGCGCGCGTAGTCTTCTACACAGATGTATGTAATGAACGTATGTATTTGTATCGATTAAATCAAGCTATGAAAAAAGTCTTTCCTTGCATGTATGTATATTTACTAGAACAAAAAGCTTCGTGTGTGTATTAAGTGAAGCCAACCAACTTTTATTAATAAGCTCAACACCTCTCAATCACGTGATCAAATAAATATTGCTGTATATTATTTAATCTGAGGTGGTCTTGTTGTGCTTCGCGTCGTTCGGCGTGAAGACTTCGTCGCCGTTCTTGATCCAGACCCACCAGTAGGCCAAAGCGACCAAGAGGATCTCAACCGCTAAGACAATCAAACCGTACTGATACGTCTCCCAGTCGTCTCTGAAGACCGGGGCGAGAGTGAGGGAGAAGACAGTCATCAACTTGATCAAGATGTTCAAGGCCGGACCGGAGGTATCCTTGAACGGATCGCCGACGGTGTCGCCAACGACGCACGCTTTGTGAGTGTCGGACTTTTTGCCGCCGTACACCTTTTCGTTTTCGATGTACTTCTTGCAGTTGTCCCAGGCGCCGCCGGCGTTGGACATCATGACGGCCAACATAAAGCCAGAGGCGATGGAACCCGCCAATAAACCGCCGAGGCACTTGGCACCAACCAATAAACCGATGGAGATCGGCGTGAAGACGGCGATGATACCCGGCAAGAGCATTTCGTTGATGGAGGATTTGGTGCACGATTCGACGCACGCCATGTGGTCGCACACAACGCCTTCCTTACCTTCCAACAAGCCCGGGATGGTGCGGAACTGGCGTTGGACTTCGACGATAATCGCGCCCGCAGCTTTTCTGACGGACAACATCGTCAAAGCGGCGAACAAGAATGGAAGCATCGCCCCGAGGATGATGCCAGACAAGACGTACGGGTCCGTGAGCAACATGTTCTCGGCGAGGCAGAACTTGCTTTCAACGCCTTCGCCGCATCCGAACGGAACGTTTTTAACGAACGCATTCATCATGGACAAGGCAGTCAAAACGGCGGAGCCGATGGCAAAACCCTTACCCGTGGCCGCGGTGGTGTTACCGAGCGCGTCCAATTTGTCGGTGCGTTCGCGAACGTAGTCCTCGACATCCGGAGACATTTCGGCGATACCACCGGCGTTGTCCGCAACCGGACCGTACGCATCAGTCGCGAGTGTGACGCCAAGCGTGGATAACATACCAACAGCGGAGATGGCGATGCCGTACAAGCCGCCAATAACGAAGGTGGAAAGGATCGTCAAGACGATAACGATGGTCGGCGGGAAGACAGAGATCATACCAATGCCCAAACCTTGGATGATGACAGTCGCGGCACCACCGGCAGAACCGGCGTGCGTGATGGATCTAACCGGAGTGTACGCGTAAGACGTGCAGTATTCCGTGGCTTCGCCGACTAAGATACCCGCGATGAGACCGATGAGGACACACGCGAAGAACTTGTAGCCCAACTTGGAACCGTTGAACAAAATTTCGACGGAGATAATCGTAAAGACAATGACGAGGATAGAGGAAGAGTAAACGCCTCTGTGCAACGCGTGGAGCAATTCGGATTGGTCGGCGTCGTCCTTCGTGGAGACAGTCCAGAAACCAATAGTCGCAGCCAAGATACCGAAACCGGCGACCCAGAACGGCAACGCGATTTCAGCGTGAGAGCTCGCCAAGGAAGCGCAGGCAATAATGGAACCGACAAACGATTCGAACAAATCAGCACCCATACCGGCAACATCACCGACGTTGTCACCAACGTTATCGGCAACAGTGGCCGGGTTACGGGGATCATCTTCCGGGATGTCAGATTCAACTTTACCGACCAAATCGGCGCCGACGTCGGCAGCCTTGGTGTAAATACCCCCCGCGACTCTCGCAAAAAGAGCGATAGAAGAGGCGCCAAAGCCAAAGCCAGACAAGTATCTGATCGCATCTCTCATGTCCGGATCAAAGGTGATACCATCCTCGGGAGCGTTGTCTTGACCCATGGAGAACGCGTAGAACAACACGACCAAACCGAGGATACCGAGCGCGACGACGTAAAAGCCCATAACGGCGCCGCCGGCAAAGGCAATCTTAAGCGCAGAGTTCAAGGACTCCTTGGCCGCTTGCATCGTCTTAACGTTCGTTTCCGTCGCAATCTTCATGCCCATCCAGCCGGCCAACGCGGACAAAGACGCGCCGGACAAGAAGCACACGGTAGTTTGCCACCCGCCCTTGTTGTCGGAGTAGTCCACCGGAGAACCCGATTGGCCTTCCAAAATGCCAACAATAAACGCCGCGCAGATAACCACAAACGGCAGTAAATACGTGTACTCAGTCTTCAAAAACGCAACAGCGCCTTCGGCGATTTGGTCCGCGATGAACAATTGCGGTCCTTCACCACGCGGGGCGGCTCGAACTTTCTTCATCAAAACTGTACATTTGTGGTAAAACAAAAGCGATTGATTGATTGATTGTTTACATCATCACGGGGGAGGAGAGACATTTTGGGGTCAGCGACAGAGCGCACGAAAAGGTTTCAAAAACGATACCAAACAGGCTGAACCGATCGAGCTCGAGTGCCTGCGCGTTTTGGTTCCGCACTTTTCGGGAAAAGCTCCTCTCGAACGCATCTCAGCGACCGAAATAAAAACCGAACTTCGATCGTCATCTCCCCTCACCGCCGGAAATGATACACACAGAGAAAAGAGACCGGATTGAAAAAAAAAATGAGAAATGCGCGCACCTCCAATCATCAACAGCGCCAAGATGCCGCCAAAGAACGGCACCGAGACGACGATCCCGGGAGAGATGTCTTTATCCGCATCAAAAACTGCCATCGTGAACTCGAGTTAAATTTCGCAACAACGAGAGGATGAGAGTTTATTTCTGACGTTCGATTTGATTCGCGCCGCCCGACGAAACCAAACCACACAGCCTTGGGAAAATTTTCAAAAAATATATATCTCGATTACCCTCCGAAGAAGCCCTGACAGGCCACACAAACGGGACCCCGGGATTTGAAGAAGGAAGCAAAAGAGCGCAACTTTTTAACACAGAGACGAGAAAAGTTGTACACGACAACAGTTTGGGAGGAGCGGTTTCCGCCGTCGTGTTAGGGAGAAATACTTTATATACACACGCAGCACTTTTTAGTAAAGTGTGAGCAGCATATCGAGACGATGACGAGCCGAGGAGGCGCGGCGTCCACCT
>Ga0181557_1000041_pt1 | contig 141490 bp, 128 predicted proteins | sample 011ome_23_FD_148632 | JGI IMG/M metagenome (GOLD analysis project Ga0181557, IMG submission 148632) | Coastal salt marsh microbial communities from the Groves Creek Marsh, Skidaway Island, Georgia - 011506CT metaG (spades assembly) | ecosystem: Environmental > Aquatic > Marine > Intertidal... | reverse complement strand
GGGCCCGCCTGAAAAACCGCCCTGGTCGTCTTGCTCTCGGTAACGGACCGCGAGCACACCTTCAGCATACTTGGTCGCCATCCCAAACAAGGCCGTGATCCACATCCAAAACAGAGCGCCCGGACCACCCAGTGTGATGGCCGTGGCGACGCCAGCGATGTTACCGGTACCGATGGTGGCGGACAGTGAGGTCATCAATGCTTTAAAGGGAACAATGTCGCCCTCGCCCCGACCTGACACCCCGGAGAATAATAAGGACACAGCACGCGGCACCTTGCGCAACGTCATGAAACCCAATCCCAATGTGAGATAGATTCCTGTGCCTAGCAGCAGAATAAGCATGGGGAGGCCCCACGCTACCGCATTCACTTCCTGGATTATGGTCTCAAGCATCGTCCTGCCTCGTATTTATTATCGTGTGAAAAGCAACTCAGGCGCGCCCCAGCGCCGCCTGAACTGCCGATGCATGGGGGAAGATACCGAATACCCCGCCTGTGTGCATAAAAATGATATCGGATGCCTCGGAGGCAAAGGTGTTTTGTGACAGATCGGTGATCAGCCCATAAAAAGCCTTACCCGTGTAAACGGGATCCAGGGCAATACCCTCGAGCCTCGAAAGCTCTGCCAATACGTCAAAAATCTCGTCTCCCGCCCTACCATAACCCGGCCCAATATAGTGGTCGTTTGTCAGGGTTTTAATGGGCTCATTGGGAAGCTCGGAGCGATAAGCCCGCAAGTTCTCCCAATCTTCCTGGGCCTTCGCGTTGAAATAGTCTTCATCATCACAAACCGCATAGCTGATGACATCAGCGCATAAGCCGTGCAATAACACGCCTGCATTGAGTCCCGCTTGCGTACCGCCCGATCCGGTGGCATGAACGATGGCTGTCTGTGTGAGATCGTGCCGATCCATATCTGCCATCAATTCTTCCACGGCCAGGATATAGCCCCAAATACCCACGGCATCGCTCCCTCCGATGGGTATCGTCAACGCTTTTTCACCCTCTGCGGCCCAGCGTTTCTCAGCTTCAGCTAGGTGAATGGTCATCTCGTCGCCCGTGGTGCGGCGCGAAACATAAGTAATACGGGCATTGAGCATCTTGCTGAGCAGGTAATTGCCACTCAGTTCTTGCTCCTCACCCCTGAGTATCAACTCACACTTGAGCCCCAATTGCGCTGCGACAGCGGCTGTTGCACGGCAATGGTTGCTTTGCAAGGCACCTGCAGTCACGAGCACCGTGCATCCGGCAGTCAGCGCTTCAGCAGCCAGAAACTCGAGCTTTCTTACCTTATTGCCAGTCAGTAGCGAGCCCGTTAAGTCATCCCGCTTGCACCAGATACGACGACCTTGCCCCCATCGCTCAGAGGCGCGCCTAAGAAGCTGAAACGGTGATGGGAGAACCGCTAGAGGCTCTCTGAGGGGGTAGTTAACGATGGCGCTACGCTCCCAGTGTCTTAATGGTGCCCTTTGGCAAGGTTGCAGTGACGTGGGTTCTTTGAAACTTCAGGTCAACCTTCTCCGAGACGTTTACGACTACGTAAAGGTCAGACAAATCCACGATTTTCCCCATCAAACCAGAACTCATTAGAACCTCGTCACCCTTGCTCAACGCATTGACCAGTTCGGCATGCTCCTTTTGGCGCTTTCTTTGAGGTCTGATTGTCGTGAAATACATAAAAACCAGCAGACCAATCATCATGACCGGAAGGAACCACTCGCCTCCCGCTGGTGGTTGGTTAGCTGCCTGCGCATGTGCCTGACTTATGAACATATCGTAAACCCCATATAAAACAGTTAGTTAGGTGATTAATGAATATTAAATTCTATAGTGCGAAATCGATAGTAACAGGCGCATGATCGGAGAAACGCTCATCGCGATAAATAGCAAAATCCTGTCCGGTTCCCGACAAGCCCGGTGACACAAGCATATAGTCCAGTCGCCATCCCGTATTATTGGCCCATGCCTGTCCTCGATTGGACCACCAAGTATACAAATCGGGCTCTGTCGTCATTTGGCGAAATACATCGACCCAACCCTGCTCCTCATAGAGCTTCGTTAACCATTCGCGTTCATACGGCATAAATCCCGAGTTCTTTTGGTTGCTTCGCCAATTTTTTAGGTCAATGTTCTGATGACAGGTATTCCAGTCTGCGCAAATGATAAATTCCCGCGGTTCCTTTAGTAGCGCCTCCATGTGTGGGGTAAAGCGCTCCATAAAAACGTCTTTTCTCGCCTGAGCGTCATCATTACTCGAGCCTGACGGCACGTAGAGCGAGATGACGCTTAATCCCTCGAAGTCAGCACGTAAATAGCGACCCTCTGAATCAACCGGTTCCCATCCTACTTTAACCTCGATGGCTGATGGTTCCTGCTTCGCGTAGAGGGCTGTGCCGCTATAACCCTTGCGCTCAGCATCGTTGTAATAGCAGTGATACCCATCGGGGCGAAACGCATCATCCACCAGCTGGTGTTCCTGTGCCTTGGTCTCCTGAATGCAAACCACATCCGCATTCTGCTTCGCTAACCACGCGAAAAAACCTTTACGATGGGCCGCTCGAATGCCGTTGGTGTTGCAGGTAATGACTCTAAACACGTAATTCAGTCCTTTTTGATGCCTTGCACCATCGATTGAGCACCCTTAATGAAGTCTTTGGTCTCTTTGGAGTCCTCTTTGCCGTCGCGAAGCAAGCGCATATCGATGGGAACCGTGATGCCCTTTTCCGCCCCCGGCCGGACCTTTATCGCGTTGTGCCAGCGCAGAAGGTGCTCCAGACCGTCAATATCGATACCACTCCAGCGATGCGTTCGGACCCACGCCCAATTGGCCATATCGGCAATGCTGTAATCACCGGCAAGGTATTCGGTCTTGCCTAACTGGGTATTTAACACCTCGAATAATCGGCGTCCCTCACTTTGATAGCGATCGATAGCAGGTTGAATTTTTTCCGGGAAATATCGGTAAAAGACGTTTGCCTGGCCCATCATTGGACCCACACCACCCATCTGAAACATCAACCATTGAATCACGCGGGACCGACCCACAGTATCGGCAGGCAGGAACTTTCCTGACTTCTCCGCTAGGTGAATCATGATGGCGCCGGATTCGAAGATCGAAAGATTGTAATCCCGATCGAAGATCGCTGGGATTCGTCCATTGGGGGAATGCGTTAGAAACGGCTCCTGCTTCTGCTCACCCGACCTCAAATCAATGGTGTGCACCTCATAATCAAGCCCCATCTCCTCCAGCGCAATGGACACCTTGTGACCATTGGGTGTCGGCGATGTATAGAGGTCGATCATAGACCCAGCTCAGCAATGGTGTTTAAGACCACTTCATGGTGGTCCTTAGTTTTAAACTTATTGAGGATTTCACGAAGATTACCTTGCTTGTCGATCAGGTAGCTCGTTCTCAGTATTCCGTCGAATTCTCTGCCCATGAACTTCTTAGGGCCCCAGGCACCATAAGCATCAGCGACCGCGTGGTCTTCATCACTGAGAAGCTGGAAGTTCAACGCATCTCTCTCCACGAACTTGGCCAAGCGTTTCACCGGGTCTGGACTGATGCCGAATACGACGACATCGTGCCCCTCTAGCTGCGCTGCGATATCCCGAAGTCCCTGAGCTTGTACGGTACAACCCGGCGTCATCGCCTTCGGGTAGAAGTAAACCAATACATTTTTCTTACCCCTGAAATCGCTCAGTGAAACATCGGCCCCGTTATTGTCCTGTAACGTAAACGCTGGTGCGGGTGAACCTGTTTTTGGAAGAGACATAACAATTCCTCTGGTTATCATTGATTTTAAAGTTTAGACGCCACTGACATGCCGAGCCGTTGGTCTACCCGGTTCGACGCTTTTGGTAACGGATCGTGCTGTTCCGCACCGGGAAATTCTGCGTTTTTCGATCCTCAAAAAACTCTCTAAGCATTTCGATGACGACAGGGAACGCGAGTTCATCCCATGGGATGTCGGCTTCAGAGTAAAGCTTGCTTTCAAGACTCTCGGACCCCGCCCCAAATTGATCGTCCAGGACCTGACAGCGGTAAAATACATAGACCTGGCTAATGTGAGGCACGTCAAAGATGCGATAGAGCGCCATGTCCACAGCACGGGCTTCAGCTTCTTCCCACATCTCCCGGGCCGCTCCCTCAGCTGTTGTTTCCCGGTTTTCCATAAATCCAGCGGGTAAGGTCCACTTGCCATAGCGCGGCTCAATAGCGCGTTTGCACAGCAGCACTTTATCTCCAACCGTAGGTATGCATCCGACAATGACCTTTGGATTGACGTAGAAGATCTCATGGCAGGATGGGCAGACGTCTCGCTCACGATCCTCACCCTCTGGGATCTTGCGAACAACCTCGTGCGCGCAACGACTGCAATACTTCATTCACCAAGATCCTCAGCTGACCACCTCGCTCGGCGGTCTTTATCAATGTCTTTGACTGTAACCCATTGCCCTGTCTCGCCGGAATGCTCTCGCTTCCAAAAAGGTGCATCTGTCTTGAGCGTATCCATGACAAACTCGCAAGCGGCAAACGCCTCCCCACGGTGATCGGCACTGGTAGCGACAAAGACAATGGGGTCCGCGGTTTGCAACTCACCGTAACGATGAACGATTTGCCATGCCCGAAGACCAAACCGATTCGCTGCGCTGTCACCTAACTCGGTCAAAACACGCGTTGCCATTTCGACATAACACTCGAGAGACAAACTATCGACCTGTCCGTCATCATTGAAATCACGGACGAAGCCCGAAAATGTGGCGACCGCAGCATCAGGATGAAGATTGTAAAACCTCGTGGCCAAGTCACCGGGATCGATCGCCTGATCTGTTATGTGCACCAACACATCAGCCCCCGGTCATGGGAGGAAAAAAGGCAACCTCATCGCCGTCCTTGATACCTTCCTCTTGAAAGACCACGCGTTGATTTATCGCCTGGATCAAATTTGGGTGGGACAGCGCCTCTTTCCATATCTCACCGCGCAGACTGAGCTCGTTTTTCAACGCTTCAACCGTTGACAGGCGATCGCTCATTTCAAGTGTTAACTGCTCGGTGTCTACAGCTTCACGAATCAGCGAAAAGAACTTAACGGTAATCGTCATGTGTCCACTCCCCTGTCTTTCCACCCGATTTATGCAGGAGTGCAGTCTCCTCGATCACCATGCCACGGTCGATACCCTTCGCCATATCATACAAAGTCAATGCGGCAACAGACGCCGCGGTCAGCGCCTCCATCTCGATACCTGTTTGCCCTTGAACCTTACAGGTCACATCAATCACCACACCCGGCAAGTCGCGGTCTATGGTCATGTCAACTGTCACCTTGGTTATAGGCAAGGGGTGACACAGGGGTATCAGATCACTGGTTTTTTTAGCCGCCTGGATAGCAGCAATCCGGGCTGTAGCCAAAGCATCGCCTTTCTTGAGTTCGCTAGCCTCAATCGCCGCCAGGGTTTCCGGTCGCATTCTGATTTTGGATCGGGCCGTGGCGATCCGCTGAGTCATTGCCTTATCCCCCACGTCAACCATGTGAGCCTCGCCTTTACTGTCGAGGTGCGTCAATGACTGCTCGTCACTCATTGGAATCCACTGCCAATCTCTCCGGGACTGGAAGCTTACCGCAACTGTGGCATTCTGTGTCGAAGGCTTAAGCTTGCGATGACGGAAGTGTGTCATCTCGAATGGCAAACCGATAAAGAGAGGCCGCGTGACGGATCCGAAACCTGGTAACTACAAATGGTTTGTTCTCACCATTCTTACCGTGGTCTATGCCTTTAACTTTATCGACCGGCAGATACTGGTCATCTTGCAGGAACCTATCAAGGCCGAGCTGGGGCTCAGTGATACGCAACTGGGTCTTCTCACAGGCTTCAGTTTCGCCGTGGTTTACGTTACCGCAGGCATCCCCATTGCGTGGTTAGCTGATCGCAGTAATCGACGAAATATTGTGGCGGCGTCACTCGGTGTCTGGAGCGTTATGACCGCACTGTCGGGCATGGTCCAGAACTATACACAGCTTCTACTGGCTCGATTAGGTGTGGGGCTCGGCGAGGCTGGCGGGTCGCCACCCTCACATTCAATGCTCAGCGACTATTTCCCCGAGGAGCAGCGCGGTACCGCGTTGTCCATTTACACCACCGGGATCTATCTGGGTATCTTCTTCGGCTATTTTGCCGGAGGCTGGATCGCGGACACCTACGGTTGGCGCAACGCATTTTTTATTGTGGGTATCCCCGGGATCGTCTTGGCCTTCCTGTTATTGCTCTTGGTTCGAGAGCCGCCTAGAACCGTTCTGCCAAATACAGTTGAGAACGAAAAGGCGAGCTTTAAGGAGACCATCGCGTTTCTTTTTCAGCGTCCGGCATTTTGGTGGATTGCCCTAGGTTGCTCAACAGCGTCATTCGTTGGCTACGGCAATGGCAATTTTTTTCCCTCATTGCTCATACGAAACTACGGACTCACAGTGACGGAAGTCGGTATGTTCATGGGCGTGATATCCGGCACCACCGGGATGCTTGGCACCTTTCTCGGGGGATATCTTGCCGATCGGTGGGGTAAACACGACAAGCGTTGGTATGTCCGCATCGCCCTTTGGGGACTGGTGCTTTCGCTCCCACTGTCCTACTTCACCCTGATCGCCACTGAGCCTCTCTACGTGATCTTGGCCTATACACCGGCCCATATCCTAAACACCCTGTACCTTGGACCCTGTATCGCTATCTGCCACACCCTGGTCGCACCCAATATGCGAGCGAGTGCATCCGCGGTCCTACTGTTCGTCATTAATATGATTGGTCTGGGCTTAGGACCCCTAGTGGTGGGGGCTCTGTCCGATGCCTATCGCCCCATATTCGCTGAGGAAAATCTGCGGTATGCGATGTTAACTGCGCTCACCATTGGAACCTTGGGTGTTCTCTTCTTTTGGATGGCCCAACGTACGCTGCTAGCTGACATTTCCAAAACAGAGTCAGCACTATCGGCGGCAAAACCGGCCTCTTAAGGCAAATCGCTCGGGATACCGGCAAAATGTGGCAGGATTACCCTTTCGCATTACCGTGGCTGCGCGTAGTCTGCGCGCTTTCCTTCCCCGTATATCTATTATGACTGATAAAACCCCTGCTCCCATGGCCTTTTCCAGCCTTGGGTTACCGCCATTTCTTTTGCAATCGCTTAGCGACCTTGGCTACGAGGAAGCGACTCCGATACAGGCAGAAACCATCCCCGCACTCATGGCGAATAAGGATGTTGTTGGCATAGCGCAGACAGGAACGGGAAAAACTGCGGCATTTGCACTGCCCGCACTGGCGCAACTAGATTACAAAAAGCGAAACCCGCAGGTCTTGGTCCTTTGTCCCACTCGCGAACTATCCATGCAGGTCGCTGATGCGTTCAGGAGCTACGCCAAATCATCTGACGGTTGCCGTGTGGTCGCGCTTTGCGGTGGTAACGATATGCGTCAACAGCTCCGAAGCCTTAAGGATGGTGTCCACATTGTAGTCGCTACGCCGGGAAGACTACTCGATCACCTCAAACGAGGCAGCGCAGACTTCAGCGAAATCAAGTCAGTCGTTCTAGACGAAGCGGACGAGATGCTACGCATGGGCTTTATCGATGACGTGGACGAAATTCTTGCTCAGACACCTAAGGGGCGTCGCGTCGCCTTGTTCTCTGCAACCATGCCTCAGCGAATCAGGGAAATCGCAAGCGAGCATCTGGTTGACCCCGTGGAGGTTGCCATCACATCGGCGGCAACAACCAATGTCAATATTCAGCAGTGCTACTGGCTCGTAAAGGGAACCAACAAGCTCGATGCGCTGACGCGTTTTCTATCCGCGGAAGACACACAAGGCGTCATAGTTTTCGTAAGAACGCGAGAAAGCACGTCAGCTATCGCAGAGCAACTGCGTCAGCGCGGGTTTAACGCGTCACCGCTGAATGGCGATATAGACCAAAAAACACGCTTCAAAACCGTGGAGCAACTCAAGGACGCGCGACTCGATGTTGTCGTCGCCACTGACGTTGCGGCGCGAGGCCTGGACGTAGAACGAATTACCCATGTCATCAACTATGACATCCCGTTTGACCGTGAGTCATACGTGCACCGTATTGGCAGAACGGGCCGTGCAGGTCGCGAGGGTAAAGCCATTTTATTCGTCGCACCGCGTGAGCGTCGGATGCTTCACAACATCGAACGCGTGACGAAACAAAAAATTCAGCCCATCGACCTTCCCACGTTTGACGATATTGATGCGAAAGCCCGCGAGCGACTCATGGCGCAGTTGCGATTGGGTTTAGAGGCACAACACCACCCGCGTGCAAACGATGCGATTGAGCAGTTGATCAACGAGGGAAACACCCATCGTGATATAGCGCTCGCTTTGGCGAGCATGATTATCGACGGCAGCGAACCTGCAAGAGAGACGCGGAGCGCCAAAACGTCGTCGGGTGGTGATGCTGCCAGACCCAAGAAAACGCACGATCCTCTGCCGCTCCGTGACAAGCGAGGTAACGAGCGAGAGGTTCCGCTAACGTATACCGCCAAAGAATTGGGAAGGGCTAGACCTCTCGATGAGCACCCCGACGTTGTGATGGAGCGCTTCTGGCTTGCCGTCGGACGAAAGCAAGGGGTCAAAGCCAGGGAAATCGTCGGTGCCATTGCCAACGAGGCGGGCATCGAGGGTCAGTTTATTGGCAGTATCAATATCTTCGAACACTACGCCACCATAGACCTACCCGAGGGCATGCCGAAACCCATCTTAAAGCACCTGAAAAAGACGCGGGTCAAAGGCGCCAATCTTGGAATGGTGCGAGTCGTGGACTCTCATTCGTCATAAGACCCACTACGCTCCCTTAACGTCGCCCACGCTCTAGCAATCTCATGTTCCTCATGAGAGGCTCGCAACTGTGGATCGGCGTTTGATTCCCGTGTCAGCGCCGCGCTGTGTCAAAACAATAAATTAAGCGGAGCAAAACAATGGAGTTTCACTTTAATAATGTCTGGACTGCCCTGTCAGAAACATTTCCTGACAGGCCGGCACTAGTTTGCGAGGGAGAGACCGTCACCTGGGGGCAGTTCAATGATCGAGCCGCTCGCCTGGCAGGCTTGTTCAACGATAACGGCGTGACTAATGGCGCATCAGTCGGCTTGTACATGCTCAACTGCAATGAGTACACCGAAGCGCACTTCGGGTGTTTCAAGCAATCGGTCTGTCCGGTCAATGTAAACTATCGTTACCGTGCTGAAGAGCTGATTTATCTGCTCGACAACAGCGATGCTGAGGTTGTTATCTACCATGCAAGCTACGCACCTCGTATTGCCGAAATTCGCGAGAGCCTTCCCAAAATCAAGCTCTATATTCAGGTAGAGGATGAATCGGGCAACCCGCTACTCGATGGCGCCCTGGATTATGAGACGGCCCTCGCTGACTCAACACCTCTTCCCTTTACGCCCAGTGCTTACGACGATCGCTACATGCTGTATACCGGCGGCACCACGGGCATGCCCAAGGGAGTCATGTATGACAACGGTGCGCTCGCCCATTGGCTGTGTATTGGTGGCTACACGTCGCGTGGACTCCCGCCACCCACTTCCATCGACGAAGTTCTTGCCGGAGCAAAAGCCATTACCGAGATGGGTGCTTTGCACCGGAGCTTGCCCGCATGCCCTCAAATGCATGGAACAGGTATGTGGATCGGGACCATGGTTGCTTTGAACTGTGGCGGTACGGTGATTACGCAACGAACCCAGCATCTCGATGCGAACGCCCTATTACAGTGTGTGGTTGATAATGAAGTAAGCGATCTCACCATTGTCGGTGACGCCTTTGCGCGCCCAATTTTAGCCGCCCTCGACGCGGCAAAAGCGGCAGGAACCCCCTATGACTTGTCGCGAGTGGGTCAGATTGCGTCCTCGGGTGTGATGTGGTCCTCGGAGATTAAAGAGGGCCTACTCGAACATCAGGATATGGTGCTGAATGACATCATGGGCTCAACCGAAGGCTCTATGGGCGGATCAATCAGTACACGCGACAACGCCGCGAAGACGGCAAAATTCAGCATCGCGGAATACGTGAAAGTGTTCAACGAAGATGATGAGCCCGTCACGCCTGGATCTGGCGAGATGGGGATGGTAGCCACCGCAGGTATCGTGCCTCGCGGTTACTACAAAGATGAGGAAAAGTCCGCGCGAACCTTTCGGACTGTCAATGGTGTCCGGTACTCCTTCCCCGGGGACTTTGCGACGGTTGAGGCGGATGGAAGTATCACGCTGCTGGGACGCGGATCGCAATGCATCAACACGGGCGGTGAAAAGGTGTTCACGGAAGAGGTTGAGGAGTCCATCAAGCGGCACGATGACGTGGAAGACTGCCTTGTCGTGGGCTTGCCAGACGAGCGTCTGGGTAACCGAGTTGTCGCGGTGTACTCGCAAAAGCCCGGATCAAGGCCCATTGGTGAAGATGGTTTACGCGAACACGTTCGCGCTCAACTCGCAGCTTACAAGGCGCCAAAGCAGTCTATTTTGGTTGATGTCGTCCAGCGAGCACCTAATGGGAAAGCTGACTACAAGTGGGCAAAGGCGACGGCTGAAGCGCATCAGTAAAGGTTCTATGGGTAACACATGAAAAAATTGGCTTCTCTGGCTTGTATTATCGCGCTTGCTCTCCAGGCTTGCGGTGGCGGTGGTGGCAGCTCGTCGCCGTCCGCACCGGCGGTAACACCACCCCCCAGCTTCGTATCTCCGCATCCGGAGACGTGGGAGACACAATCAGCCACGGACGCCGGCTTCAATGCGACCGCACTATCAGATGCGTTCAACTACGCGATGCAAGACGGTTCGTTTACCCAAGCCGCGATGGTTATACGTGACGGCAAGCTCATCCAAGAGGAATACCGCGGAATTGCTAATGGGGAAATCAATACGCTGGTCTCACTAGCCTCAGATCCAGGAGCGCAAGATCCAGCGTTTTGGACAGAGAATTATGGCACGCGTGACAGCGCAAGCCTCATGACCTCGTGGTCTACAGCTAAGTCGTTCACAAGCCTGTTGATCGGTATGGCAATCGAAAAGGAATTTATAACGTCTACCAACCAATTGGCATCTGACTTCATTACCGAGTGGCAGGCGGACGACCGTATCAATATTACGATCGAGCAATTGTTGGATATGCGCTCAGGCCTGGTTCCAGTTTGCTTTTTGGCCGACTCCGGCGCACTTGGTGAGTGCACCAACCAAGGGGATGCCGCGGCGGGCGGGAATATTGTTTTCTACCCCGATCAAATGACGGGTTGTATCAATCGAGGCCTTGCAGTTGATGGTGCTCCCTACCCCTGGGACTCTGATGGCATCTACACAGAGGGCGAGTTCCTTTATTCAAACTGTGACACTCAAGTGCTGGGAGAAATTCTGTTTCGAGCCACAGGCCAAGATCCGGGAACATTTGCCCAAGCTGAGCTCTTCGAACCCATCAATATGACCGCCTATTGGTGGCGCGATAACGTTGAGAGCGGTCAGGCAAACGGTAACTACCTCTCATATTGTTGCCTTGATGCCACGGCACAGGATTTTGCGAAATTCGGTTACCTAATGCAGTTGGGCGGCATCGAAGTTGAAAGCGGGACTCAATATAGCGAGTACGTCTCTGACATCCTCGCCATGGATAGCTTCTACGACAAACAGTTTTGGAGCTTCTGCGCAGAGCAAGACGGTGGCGGCAACTGCCTCAATCGCGTCATTCATACTTCTGGGTTCGATGGGCAGTTCGTTGTCATGGACTTCAAGCACAACCTGATTATTGTTCGTGCAAGCCTGTACAAGCCCTATCTCAACCACTCGGACGACCGAAAAATGTTCCTCATACCGGGTTCGGTAGCGACTTCGAACTGGCTAGGTTCGGTACCCAATGCTATGGCCATTCAGGCGCCGACGACTTTTTCTATCGCTGAGTTTCACGCCAGAGTGGTGTCGGCCATCAGTCAGTAAGCCGCACGAAGTCACAAGCCGAGTAACACAAAGACGGCGAACACCATAAACAGTACTCCAAACGCAACATCGATCATCGGAGATGCCGCGCTGAGCGCCCCGGCGAAATGCTGGTTACTGACACAGAAGGCCACAAGCGCGTACCACGCAGCATCGATACCGCCGGCCATGGCTGCGGCCATGAGTTGCGTTGTCAACGATTGACCGGCCTGTAAGAACTGGCTGAAGATCGCGACGAAAAATATCACTACTTTCGGATTGAAAAATACGATGAGGAACCCGTTAACCGAGTGCCGCCAGAGCGTCAGTTTCGGCGCTGCTCTTGGGTCTGATTCGTCTGCACGGCTGTCAGCGCCCTTCCCCAGATTCTTGATTCCGCCTGATAGCATCTGAAATCCAAGATAGAAGAGAAACAGTGCCCCGCCTATCTGAAGCGTTGTCATCACAGCAGCCGAACTTTGGATCAGTGTGGCCAATCCAAGGACAACAGCAATCGCATACAGGGCGATACCCAAACCGTGTGCGAGTGCCGCCGCGAAAGCACTTGCGCGGTCGTATGTGATAGCGGTTCGAATGATCAGCGCCACGCTAGGGCCCGGTGACATAGCGCCAGCCAGTAACGTGATTGCTAACAGGAGCCAGAGGTCAAAGGTCACGGTAGCCGCCGAGGAAGTTATGCCTATCAGGCCTCATGGCGATTCATGACGACCCAGCAGAGCACGTAGCGAAAAATTGGAGCGGGAAACGAGGTTCGAACTCGCGACCTCAACCTTGGCAAGGTTGCGCTCTACCAGCTGAGCTATTCCCGCGTTTCGATAGTGTATCTGTCTGCGGAGCGTTATCAACTCCTTTACCGAGTCTGATCGCCAGCCTCCGCCTTGAGCATCACTTCAAGGTACTTCCACATAGACCAGAGAGTCAGTATGACCGCAAGCCCGAGGCAAACAAAAGCAAGAATGAGGAGCAGATCACCGTAGCCCTCGTCCATACGCCATAGCAAACCGATAATCGCGATCATCTGAAGCGTTGTCTTAAATTTGGCAACAAGCGTCACAGCGACCATCTGACTGTCGCCGCGCCGCGCCATCCACTCTCGCAATGCGCTTACGAGTATTTCTCTGCCAATGATGACAATGGCGCTGAGGGTCACCCACAGCGAATCGTAATGATCGACTAAGAGCACCAATGCTGTTGCCACTATGAGCTTGTCCGCCACGGGATCTAAGAAGGCACCAAACTCACTCTCCTGGTTCAAGCTTCGTGCAGCCCAGCCATCGAGCCAATCGGTGATGGCCGCCACAACGAAAATCACCGCAGATGTAATGCCAGCATAAGGACCGAGCAAATAGAACGTGCCCACCATGAGTGGGATGCACATGACTCGCAAGAGCGTCAGTATGTTAGGTAGATTCCAGCTCACGCAAATTCCAAAATCATTGCTCTACGGTGTGCAGATGGTCGTAAATGGTTTGCGCAAGAGTGGCACTGATACCCTCAACTTTGCAAATTTCTTCGACCGAGGCGTTCTCAACCCCTCGAATGCTGCCAAAATGGCGAAGGAGATCCCGCCGGCGCTTTGCCCCCACGCCCCCGATGCCTTCCAGTGTCGACTGCTTTCTTGCCTTACCGCGTCTACCCCGATGCCCGCTGATGGCGAATCGGTGCGCCTCGTCACGTATCTGCTGGATAAGGTGAAGCGCCGGATTATCACCACGCAACTGACTCTCAGCCCCCGTATCGCCATCAATGAGGGTTTCAAACCCGGCCTTTCGAGTCGTCCCTTTGGCAACACCAACGACTTTAACGGTGGTCAGGTCAAACTGTTCAAGCACCTGCTGTGCCTGCGATACCTGCCCTTTTCCGCCATCGATGAATAAAACATCGGGCAAGGTGCCCTCGCCCTTTGATAATCTGCGATAACGACGCTCGAGCGCTTGCTGCATTGCAGCGTAGTCGTCGCCACCCGTGATGCCATCAATATTGAACTTACGATAATCCGCTTTGCGAGCTCCGTTGCTGTCGAAGACCACACAAGACGCGACAGTAGCTTCACCAGAGCTATGACTAATATCGAAGCACTCCATACGCGAGGGCGTCATATCGAGGTCTAGTTCGCGCCTCAGGGCCTCCAGGCGCCCTGCCATGGTTTGTTTGCCACTCAAGAAAGACTCGAGGTTACTGTCAGCCGTTTGCTTCGCCAGCTGAAGCCAACGTGCACGCGCATCACGTACCTGAGTTTTAATCACGACTTTACGCTTACTTTGCTCCATCAGCGCGTCACTGAGTAGCACGGCGTCATTAGGTTTGTGACTGACCACAATCTCCTGAGGAATCGTTTGCCGGCCAGACAGGTAAAATTGCGGGATAAATGCGTCGAGAACGGAGGTTTCATCTTCATCTAGCTGGGTTGCAGGGTAATAGGTTCGAGAGCCCAAGACGCGACCCTCTCGCACGAATAACACCTGGATACAGGCTTGCCCGTGGGCTTGTTTTACCGCCAGTAGATCAAGCTCTCCTCTTGAGCCTTCGATGCCTTGTGCCGACTGCACGTCCTGAAGCCGTTGCAGCTGGTCGCGGTACTCAGCAGCCCTTTCGAACTCGAGTTTCTCGGCTGCCGCTTCCATATCATCGGCTATGCGCTTCAGTACCTTTTGCGACTTTCCGCCGAGGAACAGAGCCGAATTCTCGACCTGCTTTTGATAATCCTCATCGCTGACCAAACCTACGCACGGCCCGGAACAGCGACCAATTTGATATTGAAGACAGGGCCGAGACCGGTTTCTAAAGTAAGATTCCTCGCACTGACGCACTTTGAATACCTTTTGCATCAAATGGAGGGTTGATCGCACGGCACCCGCACTGGGGTACGGCCCAAAATACTCACCTTTTCGCCGTTTAGGCCCTCGATGAAATGCAAGCTTTGGCCATTTGTCCTCAGAGGACAGATAGATGTAGGGATATGACTTATCGTCCTTAAGGAGAATGTTATAGGGCGGGTGATACTCCTTGATTAGATTGTGTTCCAGCAGCAATGCGTCGCGTTCGGTGGTCGTAACGGTTACCTGAATGTCGCGAATCCGCGAGACCAAGGCCATGGTTTTGCCCGAAAGACCACTGGCACGGAAGTAACTTGTCACACGATTTTTGAGGTTCTTGGCTTTGCCCACATAAAGCAGCCCCCCCGCGCCGTCGTACATCTGATAGACACCAGGCCGCGTTGTCAGTTGCTTCAAAAAGGATTCAGCATCGAATTTCGTCGCTGTCATACCGGGCATTCACTTCCAATCAACTCAGGCTCTCGGCACAGCACAACACCAAATCTGTCATCGACTGAAGAAATAATTTTATTCGTGAATTCAATCACTTCCGACGCATACCTTGCAGACTTGTTAATCACTACCAACGCATGTTTTTCCGAGACTGACACACCGAACTCCTCGACTCCGCGCCAGCCCAGCTGGTCGATCATCCAGCCAGCACTCAGTTTAACGGTATTGGAGTCGACCGGGTATTGCGGCATCTCGGGATGCACGGCCTGTAAACGTTCTGCTCGCGCACGTTCAATAATGGGGTTTTTGAAAAAACTACCGACATTTGCCTCAATGCTCGGATCGGGGAGCTTGGACTGTCGAATGGCAACGACCGCCTGTAGGACCTCTGCCGGGGTTGCGCGCCCCTCAGGTAAAGCCTCTTGCAAGGCTGGATACAGTGTATTGACGAGGGGTTGCTTAGAGAGGCGCAGTTCAACCGCTGAAATGATCAAGTGCTTGCCCTCAGCGGTCTTGAACAGGCTTTTTCTGTAGCTAAAACAGCAGTCAGCGGCGGACAGACAGCGTATGTTGCCGGTACGCGAATCAACAACGTGTACGCGCTCAACCAGGTCAGCGATTTCAACGCCATAGGCCCCGATATTCTGAACGGGTGCAGCACCCACGCTACCGGGTATAAGCGCGAGATTTTCGAGCCCAAAGTAGCCTTCTGCATTCGCCCAAAGTACTGTCTCATGCCAATCCTCGCCCGCCTGGAAGCGAACGACAACGTCATCCTCTGACTCTTCGAGGATTTCGCGCCCCTGTAAGCCCATGTGAATGGTCATTCCAGGCAAATAGCGATTCAGTATGAGGTTACTTCCGCCACCAAGCAGGTTGACAGCAGCTGAGCGCCATTGCGCCTCTCGTACTGCCTCCTGTAGTTCCTCAGTCGTTGAAACCCGAGCATATTGCTCTGCGACACAGTCCAGTCTCAGTGTGTTGAGACTGCCAAGCTGAAAATTAGCCCGCACCTCGAGCATTAGGTTGCCATCAGGCTTCTTACGGCATCGAGATCTTTCTGCGTGTCTACGCCGGCGGGCACGGGCTCTAACGCATCAGCTATACGGATCTCGTGACCGTGGTGCAACGCTCGCAGCTGCTCCAGCGATTCCAATTGCTCGAGCGGTGCCACAGGCCGAGCCGAGAAATCGGCTAGAAAATGAACGCGGTAAGCATACAAGCCTACGTGGCGTCGCGCCTGCGTGGGCACAAGCGAAGGCTCAGCTCCTCTCACGTGGGGAATAGGTGAACGAGAGAAGTAATGTGCCCTGCCAGACGCATCGGACACCACTTTGACCACCGACGGATCCTGAAACGCCTCAGCGGTATCAATCGCCTCGCTCAACGTGGCCATTGAGGCCTCGGGATGTGCTTCCAGAAGCCCCGCTACCTGCTCTAGGTTCGCCACAGGCATCAGTGGCTCATCACCCTGTAAATTGACAACGATGGCAGCTGAATCCCATGACTTTAAACGAGCGACTTCTGCGAGGCGGTCAGTTCCTGATGGGTGCTTCGCATCGGTCATTACGACCTCGGCTCCATGGGGGGTCATGGCGTCCTGAATGCGCGCATCGTCAGTTGCTATGGTCACCGACACCGCTTGAGACTGCATCGCCTGCCGCCAGACCCAGTAGACCAAGGGCTTGCCATTTATATCGGCTAGGGCTTTTGCTGGAAGCCGTGTTGAGCCATATCTTGCTGGAATGACAATATGGAACATGGTGGTCTACCCGATTATCGGAAACTGTTAACGAGAAGCACGGTCAAGCACTTGCTCCAACGCTGATAAGAGCGCCTGAGGCAACTGAGCTTCAACCTCTACGACCCAGACATTGTCGCACGCTTGCTTGTCCATTTTCACCGCATCTTTCGCAGTGACAACAATATGATCGGGCGCATGTGTTTTTTGGATCTCAACCATAGGCAGCAACGCGTGATCAGCCACGGCCACTTCAGTGAACCCAAAACCCATGTAGCGCAACAGGGAAAAAAATTGCTCGGGCTGCCCTAAACCCGTGGCGGCGACCAGAGACTTTCCGGCAAATAACGCTCTGGCCTCATCCACAGTAAGGGTTTGCTCGGATTTAACCGACATCAGACGCGTTGGCGCGTACGTGAGCGCGCAGGACTCATCTTCCCCATTGCGCTCCAACACGAAATCGACTGACGACAAACGCTCTCGAGGCTCTCTCAGTGGGCCTACAGGAATCAACCAACCGTTACCTAATCCCCGATCCGCATCGATCACAGCCACCTCAAAGTCACGAGGGAGATCGTAATGCTGTAAGCCATCGTCAGACAAAATGACCTGCGAGTTATGGTCACGAATTAAACGTTTCGCAACTGTTCTGCGCGATTTACCGACCATTACCGCCGCTTCGGGAACAGATCGCTTGATTAGCAAAGGCTCGTCACCCACTTCAGCGTGTGTATGTTGTTCGCTAACCAGTACCGAACTGTCGTTACTGGTTCTGCCGTAGCCGCGGCTCACAACCCCAACTCTGAATCCTCGTCCAGATAGGTAGCGCACCAAGGCAATCAGCGTGGGCGTTTTGCCGGTACCACCCGCGGTCAACCCCCCGACAATTAGGACTGGGGCACCCAGAGAGGCAAATCCATGCCGGGGACGAAAGCGACGCCGAAGATAGGTCGTCAGCATCACCAATGGCACGAAAGGAAGAAAGACAAACGTCCACTTGGCGCTGTGATACCACGCGTCGTTAACTGCTGCCTCCAACCCCGAGCGGCGCGACGTCATGCGTCGTTGAATCCTTGCTGGTGAAGAGATCGATAGATTGGCTCATGCTCAAGCAGGTTCGCGTGACTTCCAGCAGCCACCACTCGCCCCTCGTCCATCACCAGAACGGTATCCGCACTCTCGATGGTAGATAGACGGTGTGCAACGACAAACGTTGTCCTGCCGACACGAGACGCATCCAGCGCCGTTTGGATTAATGACTCTGATTCGTTATCCAGAGCGGAGGTTGCCTCATCGAGAATAAGGACTGGTGCCGCTTTTAACAGCGCGCGTGCAATAGCTACACGCTGCTGCTGACCACCCGATAGACCAACGCCTTGCTCACCAATAAGGGTGTCGTAATCAGACTCGAGCTCTGACACAAACCCATCGGCCTGTGCCTGTTTGGCCGCCTCGATAACAGCCTCGCGAGAGCTACCGGACATGCCGCCCAGTGCGATATTTCCAGCGACCGTATCGCTGAACAAGTTGATCGCCTGAGGCACAAACGCGAGATTCTCACGGTAATTGCTAAGTTCAATGCTCTGTATATCCACGTCATCGAGGGTGATATGTCCGGCAGTGGGGGTATAAAACCGCGCTAGCAGCTTCACAAGGGTGCTCTTACCGCTACCGGAGCGGCCTACAACGGCAACCGTCTGCCCTGCCTCGACGGAAAAGCTGACATCAAAAATGGCGTCATTCTGAGCCCCGGGGTATCGAAACCCAATATTATGAAACGCGACACAACCATTGACGTGGCCCAAGATACTGCCACCCGTGTTTTGCTCAAGCTCAGTATCCAGTTGCTCAAAGATATCCTCGGCAGCGGCCAGGCCACGCTGAATAATGCTCTGGATATTACTAAGCGTCCGAATTGGCTTACCCAGCTGCGCTGCGGCGGTTATGAATGCGACTAATGAGCCGGCGCTGAACTCCTGAAGCACCGCAGGATCGAGGGCAAACCAGAAGAGTGCTCCGAGGGCGAGCGCCAATAGGGTCTGAATGATGGGGGTTGAGACCGCCTGCACAAAGGCAAGTTTCAAACTTTGCTGTTTATTGAACAGACTGACCGACTCAAATCGTTCGCTGACCTGCTCCGTGGCGCCATAAATTCGAACATCGTCCAGCCCAGACAGACTCTCTGCTGTAACCTCGGTTACCGACCCCATCGAGTCCTGAATTCGCTTACTGTAGCGGCGGAAATGCTTCCCTACGACGTGTACCACCAAACCTATTGCCGGTGCGACAATGAAAAACACGGCCGTAAGTTCCCAATTCAGGTACAGCATGTAGGAAACGAGCGCGATGATCGTGAGGCCCTCTCGCAACATTGTCTTAAGCGCGTCTGACGCGGCGCCGCTTACCTGTTCAACGTTAAACGTCACCTTCGAAAGAAGCTCTCCAGTGGAAAACTTATCAATGTGCGCCTTGGGTGCCCGCACCAGGACATCAAAGAGCTGAGTGCGCAATAGATGCACTACCGAGCGCGCTACTTTATTCATGAAGTAACTGCCGGCAAAAAAGCCGAGTGCACGCCCAAGCGAGAGAACAACGGCAGCGACGGGAACCGCGATACGCGCATAATCGGTTGGGGATTTATCGCCCGGGGGCCAGATCCACTGGGCCGCCTGAGAGACGAAACCGAGCCCGGCCATCGGCTGGCCACCCAATGAATCGAGCAGGAACTGTGTCAGGTCCGCCAACAACACATTCCCCAGGCTGTAGACGACATAGCCTAGAAAACTGAGAACTAACGACCACTTATAAGCGAAGGCGTAGGTGAGGAGCCGCCCATACAACTTGGAATCCGAGACTGTCTTACCTGACTGATCTACCAAACTATTCACCGGCTACGGGTCGTTGCGTGCTGATCGATAGCCGCTTGAACCCCAATTGACTCACTGTATCCATCGACATCACCACCATAGCATGCCGCGTGTCACCGTCTGCGACGATAGATACAGGTATATCGCGTCTACTGCCGGCTTTTTCAATGATAATCGCACGTAAATTTTCCGCGTCTGAGGGAAAGGAAGTGCCGTTCAGAAACATAGCGCCGTCGGCTGTGATAATAATATCCAGGCCCTTATCGGGCTCCAACGTCTCTCCCTCGGCTTCAGGTAGATTGACCACGAGCTCACTGAGATCGGTGAAGCTGGTAGACACCATGAAGAAAATCAGCAGCAGAAACACCACGTCGATGAGCGGCGTTAGATTTACCGCGAGAGTGTCGCGTCGCTGACGCTTGAACTTCACGCGGTGTATTCCTGTCCGGCCCCGCTGTGAATGGCATCAACCAATTTGATGGCCTCCCGCTCGAGGTCGACCACAATCGTGTCAATGAGGCCTGTGAAGTACCGATGCATCACTAACGCAGGAATAGCCACAATAAGCCCTGCTGCGGTCGTCAGAAGGGCCTCCGAAATACCGCCCGCTAGAGCATTCGCATTTCCGGTGCCCACCGTCGTAATTTGAGTGAACACATCGATCATGCCGACCACGGTTCCCAATAAGCCCAGCAACGGTGCAATTGCAGCCACAGTTCCCAGCGAATTGAGGTATTTCTCAAGATCATGCACGACGTGGCTTGCCGCCTCTGAAATACTCTCTTTCATGACGTCACGACCTTGCCCTCGGTTCGCAATGCCCGCAGCCAGAATCGCGCCAAGCGGCGAATTAATCCGCAATTGAGCCAGTTTCTGAGCATTGAGCTCACCCTGTTTCAAGTCCCGCCAGACAGTGGCAAGCAAGTGCGGTGGTGCGACCTTTGAACGGTCGAGCGCTAGATAGCGCTCGATGCTGATGCTTAATGCGACTACCGAGCACGCAACGATCAGCGGCATAACCCATCCGCCGGCAACGAGTACATCTATCATAGTGTTTTCCCCAGATTGCTGACACGAGTATACCCACCTCAGTCAGCCAGGGAAGTTTCAGTTTGCGGGTGGTCCGCTCGCCCAATAGGGTGTTAGATGGTGACGCATTGCCGTTCCTGATAGGTATCCATTTGGTGCAATTTTAAAGCTAATACCCGCCTGAATCCCTGTATCCCACTGCCTGACACTTCGCTTTTCAAAACGGTCAGTAACAGCCTGGTGAGGATGTCCAAATTGATGACCGTAACGTGAAGTGAAGACCACATCGGTGGGACTAGCGTGATCGATAAAGTGAGCGCCACTCGAAGTATTAGATCCGTGGTGCGCTGCGATCAGAAGGTCTAAAGGTTTTTCAAAGCCCCAGTAGGCCAACAAATCAAACTCTCTAGCCCGAGAGATATCGCCCGGAAGCAACACCGTAGTGTTAAAAACTGTCAAAGCGATTACACAAGAATCATTGTTTCGTGACTCTACTAACTGACCTGTTCCGGATAAGAAGTGGACTTCAACGCCTCGACCAAACTGAATGCGTTTGCCAGCGATGCATGGCTCCCCACTAAAACCGTAGTGACTGCCGATACTGAAGTGTGGGAATAGCTCAAAAAGACCTCCGGCATGATCTGCATCACCATGGCTCACAATCAACAGATCTATCTTTCCCATTCCGTTCTGCTTTAGCCATCTAATCAACCCCTGCGCAACCACTGGTCGGCCTGTGAATGTTTCTCCCCCCGTGTCATAGAGCATGACGGCTTCACCGCTGGTTATGACAATCGCCGTGCCCTGCCCTACGTCCGCAATGTGAACTCGCAAGGCGCTATCGTTCGGACTTACTGACTCAAGTGACAGGAACACCGAGCAGCTCAACCATACCCGAGTGGCACCTCGACACTGAGAGGCTAGCAGAGCGATGATTGCGATACACAGCGCGCCCGGGTGAAGCCATATTGCCTGTAGGACGCGGTCTCCAACTTGCAGGCCTGCGTAGTCCATTACCTTTAGGAGCGTGTCAACGGACCAGCTACTGATGAACAACGCCTGCCTCCCTATCTCAAGGTCAAAACCCAAGAGGGTGATGCCAATGAGTCCAAATGGCAGAGAAATAAGTGTCAACGCTGGAACCAGAAGCACGTTCGAGAAAAACGCCATCCATGTAACCTGAGAAAAAAATAGAACCGTCAGCACTGATGAGACCGCAGCGATAAGAACATGGAGGGATAGCCAGCCATACAGTCTCGAAGCGACGGGCCGTGACACATGACCAAGAATGACACCAGTGAGAATTAGGCTTAACCAGAATCCGGATGAAAGACCCGAGAACGGATTGACTGACAGCAGTATCGCACCCGTCAACAGAACAGCGGCCAGTGGCTCAACTGCCCATAGTGTGATCCGCGCTAGCACTCCAATCGCCCCCATTAACAGGGCTCTCTCGGCGGGAAGCGAGGCGCCTGTCAGCCCGACGTAAAAGAAGCTGACGCCACAAACCCCCAATGCCATAAGGAGACGCAGCGTGAACGACGCTGGGAGGTTGAGCACACGACTAACGCCTGAGACAAGGTAGTGACACCATAGCGCGACCAAACCGAGATGAAGTCCACTCACCACGAACGCGTGTGTCATACCAAATGTCCGAAGATTCAGCCAATCGCCTTCTTCAAGTTCGTTTTGCCGTCCTAAGAGCAAGGCTTGAAGATGCCTTGCAGCTCTTTTTGAGGTGGCGTTGGAATCAATGGTCTCAGCAAGGAAAGCACGTTTAGTAGAGACAAAAGTGCCCACTCCGTCCTGTCGGCCGTCGATCGAGTGAATCGCCAGCTGCCCATCGATACCGGCACTCAGATTTCGAACGTTTCTGGGAAGTCCGCCCGTGATCCAGCGGTAGTCCGGCTGTTTCAGACGAGCATGACCTTCAAGGACATCCCCGGGGGAAATACGCTTTTGCTCTTCGGAAGCAACGAGCTGGGCCGATACCTTTTTAAGCGTTCCGCAGTGCCTGTCTGCACTTATCGTTCTTAAATCTAATGTCAGAAGCGTTAACGGCTCACCCGACTTGCCCATGAGTCGTTTGGGGAAGTCCGTCACCTCTCCTGAAAAATGAACCGGCTTTGTATAACAGCTCGGATTCAAAGGCGCCGCACTGAAGCCTTGAAAATGAAACGCGCCCATCAGGAGCCCGGTAGAAAGCCCGACAAACACCCTGGTACTTGGTCTGAAGATGCTAGCGATACTCATGGCTGTTAGCCAAGAGAGCCAAAAATGGGCTGCAGAGAAAAACAAGGTCCCCAATAAGCCGATGCAGAAGCTCAACAAAAGCTGATTTTGAGTGATTAAATCATCAAATTTCACTCGACGAAGCGTGGCGGTCTTAAGCCATCCCCTCCATACTGAACGTATAACAAGGTCAAAGATTCTTGCCATAAATTTTAGAATTGAAGAGCGACAGGCTTTAAAGCCTGAAATAAGCGACTAAAGCTCTGTAGAAAAGTAAATTAGCGGTAACTATGCCCAAGCGGTCACTCAGAAAATTTCTCCCCACGCCCGCACGTCTTAAAGGTGTGAAAGGGCTTGGCGTCTTCAGAGATCTATTCGACCGGCATGAGCTGTGGCATATCAGCCGAACCTCCATCGCGCGCGCCACCGCCATTGGCCTGTTTTGCGCGATGGTCCCACTTCCCGGACAGATGATTGTGGCAGTCTTTGTGGCGATTAGGGTAGGAGCCAACGTGCCATTGGCGTTTTCGCTCATTTTCATCACCAACCCGCTGACGATGCCGGTCATCTACTTGGCCGCCTACCTGTTAGGCAGCGCCTTACTGAACGCGCCCGTTATTGACGCCAGTGCGATCAACTGGCTTGACCCTACAAGCCCCGAATTGCTTAGCATTTGGCCCTCCTTTTTAGTTGGCTGCTTCGTTATGGGCGTCCTCGCGGCGTTCTTCGGCTATTTCCTTGCCGATGGCTTATGGCGGATGCGTATTTCACAGCGTATTGCGGACCGGACGCGTCGCCGGCGAGAAAGAAAAGCAAAGGAAAAAAGAGGCAGAGAGAACAACCCGCTTTAGCGGGTTTCTCGCAGGCCTTCGGTAATAGGCAAGTTGGCAGCGGCGAATGCCGGTAGCGCGCACGACACAATAGAGAGGGCTAAGGCTACGCCCGGCACGAGTAAGAAGTCCTGCAACCGAATATGAACCGGAACATAGGCTAGCGGATACACCGCCGTATCGAGCAACGGACTACCCGTCCCTAGCTCCACGAGCTGGACGACTGATGGAATGATTAATGCCAGAAATAATCCAAAAACAGCCCCTAACATCGCACCTCCAACCCCAATCAATGTGCCCTGAATAACAAAAATCTGAGCGATATCAGTGCGACTTAACCCTATGGCTCTAAGCATTGATGAGGGCGCACGACGATCTGAGACGACTAATACGAGAGAGGTCACAACATTGAAAATGGCGATAATCAACAAAGAGGCCAACATGAGCGCCACTACCTGGCGTGACAACTGGATAGCCTGATACAAGTTACCTTGTGCCGCAGTCCAATCGGTCACCCAGAACGACGGCGGTAGGGTATCCCGCAAATACCGTGCAAACCGCGGCGCCTCCAGCGGATCCGTTAGGCTGAGCGCGAGACCACTTCCGTGAGAAGACTCATTGATCGCGGCGGTTCCCTCTCCCGCCATTGAAAAGACGTGATCAATTTCCGTGCCAGAGTCGAGGACAGACACAATCCTCAGGGTGCTGGGGCGGAGTGTGTTCTCATTACCTCCCGCTGAAAAGAGTGTTGAAATGGTATCCCCGACGGTCACACCCAATGCGCCGGCCAGATGAGACCCAATAACTAATTCTCCAGCCTCTAAGGACTCCACCTTAGGCCGTAAGTAGCCTCCGTAGGCCGTGAGGGCATCTGTATCTGTAATCGTTAGACGTGTGACGTGCGCATCGCCTCGCACGACAAATAAGACGTCGATGTCTGTAAAGCGATTTTGGCGAGTCACACTCGATGATTGCTCTAGTTGCGACTGAACAGAGTCCCACTCCACATCTGCTACAAAACCTCGCACCGTGACGTGAGGAACAAGGTTGAGAATACGAACACGCATCTCGCGCTCAAACCCATTCATGACTGATAACGCGGCCAGCAACAGGGAAATGGCAATGACCATTCCGAAAACGGAAAGACGCGAAAGAAACGCGGATAAGCCATGGCCCGGATCATTTGCCTGACGCAGTGCTATGTCCCAATGAAGACGACGCATCATCTAGGTGCGCTCAATTAGCTGTCCGTTAGACAGTTCATACTGTTTATCAGTACTCGCGGCAATAGCGGGGTCGTGTGTGACGATGACAAAGCTTGTCGCCTCGAAAACGACATCACGCATGAGCGCCATTACAGATTCAGCCGTTGCGGGGTCTAAATTGCCGGTAGGTTCATCCATAAGAAGGCACAGAGGGCGATTAATGAGCGCTCTGCCGATGGCGACTCGCTGTTTCTCGCCTCCGGATAGACGATTAGGCCGATGATGCAAACGCTCAGACAGGCCCAGCCTCACCAGCAACTCCTCTGCCAACGCCATGGCTTCCTGTCGGGTTTTACCGGCAATTTCAGCTGGCATTGCAACAGCTTCCAACGCTGAGAATTCAGGCATCAAGTGATGGAACTGAAAAACAAAGCCCAGGTTCTGGTTTCTCCATTCGCACAAGGCCCCTTCATCGAGATTCGTTAGGTCCCTATCGCCCAGAAGCACCTGCCCCGATGTCGCTCGATCCAGCCCGCCGAGCACATTCAAAAGTGTTGACTTGCCGGCTCCTGAAGCACCTACGATGGCGACCCGTTCTCCTGCACTAAGCTCAAAATTCAGATCCTTTAAGACGGAGATTCCACCAGCGGTTGATTCATACCGTTTCGAAATACCTACCGCCGATAAAATCGTCATACCGCCTCCAAACCATCCAATGCCAAGACGGGTGAGATCTTACTCGCCCGATGTGCGGGATAAACCGCTGCAATGAGACTCAAAACCAAGGCGCCAGTGACGATGTACGCCACATCACTCCATTGCAGGTCAGTCGGCAGTCCGCCAATGTAATAAACGCTAGGATCGAAGAGCGTCCAGCCAAAAAGAGTCTCGAGCAGACGCATGAATCCTTCAATATTAGCCGTCAGGAAAAGTCCCAGCGCCAAGCCAATACCGATCCCAAAGACAGCGAGAAAGAGCCCATGGAGTAGGAAGATCGTCCGAACACCCACGGGGGTGAGTCCCAGCACACGCAGTGAGGCAATATCCGAGCGCTTTTCAGCAACCGACATAGTGAGCGATGAAATGACACTAAACGCAGCAACCGCGATCAATGCGGAGAGCAGGATACTCACCATAAGCTTTTCCATTCTGATGGCAGCGAATAGTGATTGGTAAGTTTCAGCCCAGGTTATGGGCGTCAGCGCACCCTGACTCGCTGATGTCATCAATTGAGCGACCTCTCCCGCGCGTGACGGATCAGAAAGCTGCACGCGTATACCGTCTGCTTCATCCGTTCTACAGAGCTTGCTGGCTGTCTCCAGTGACGTGAGTGCGAGCGTTGCATCGGGAGACGCACCCACAGCCACAATGGCGCCGACGGTTAACTTTCTATACCGAGGCAATAGACCGAAAGGCGTTATTGCGATCTGGGGCAGAACGGCATCAATTGTATCCCCTACCCCGACACCCAAATTGCGTGCTAGCACCTCGCCAAGCGCCACATGAAAACGCTGGGTCAACACGATGTTTAGGTCACCCTCTACAACGCTCATGGAAAAGACGTTAGGTGCGGATGCCCCTACCCCGGTCAGTTCCGCCCCAGATGACGAAAAGTCCCCACGCAGCATCAGCTGGCGTCGGATATAGGGCGTATGACTTATGCTGAGACCATCGACCTCTAGCGTCTCGATTACACCCACCGCGCTCGACACCTCTTGGACTTCCAGGTGAGGCACGGCTTTCAATAGCCTTCCAGTGAGCTCACCCGCGAGCCCGTTCATGACCGAGAGGACTACTATGAGGCTTGCAACACCCAGCGCCATGCCCAATGCAGCGAAAATGGATACACCGCGCGTGAACGCACGTTGCTCTTTACTGAAACTCAGTCGCCTCGCAATTGTGAGTTCCAGGCGCGAGGGCATCAGCGCTCGGAAGGGTCGAATTCGATAGCACCCGGCTTTGTGCTATCGGTGCGTGTTTCTGTCTCGCACCGCTGCGGATCACCACCACAGATCTCACAGGACTGGTCGATACCAAGAGCACCCATACCCCCGCATGATCCCTTGATTGGCTCACGTCCCGCAATCACGCCAACCGACATAGCGGTGACAATCAGAGCAAACGCTAGAAACGTTATTACGAAGATCACTGTGTCACTCCCTCCACTGCTGGTTCCACCAGCCACTGAGTCATCGCCTCGTTGTGAGAGCTTATCAGCTGCTCCCCCTGCCGCGAAATGAGCAGGACAGCTAAGTCATGGACATCCGCCAGCCGAAGTGCCTCCTCGGTACCGACGACCATCAGCGCCGTGGCCCATGCATCAGCAATCATCGTGGACGGGTGCACTACGGTTGCGGATACAAGATCGTGTTCTATGGGGTAGTTGGTGCGAGGGTCGATCAAATGCGAGAAACGCTGACCCGCGTCCTTAAAAAAATTGCGGTAGTCACCGGAGGTAGCCACACCAATATCTCGCACATCGATCGCAGTAAAGACGTCTCCGCGGGTAGCGGCCGTCGGACGCTCAATAGCTAACCGCCAAGCGTCGCCGCGGGGGCTGTCACCTCGCACCTGAATCTCGCCGCCAACTTCCAACATGAAGTGTTTCAACCCTAGTTCATCGAGCGAATCTGCAGCAATGTCGACGGCATAACCCTTGGCGATAGAGGAGAAATCAAGCGTTGCTTTGGCATGACGCTTCACAAACCCACGTGTCGATAGATCCCATGCAAATTCGTCCAGGCCAACAAAGGGTTCGACGGCATCAATCTCCTCGTCGGTGGGACGCTTTGTGACGCCCTCGGGACCAAACCCCCAGAGATTGATCAATGGCGACACCGACGGGTCGTATGCGCCATCGGTCGCGTAGTAGATATCGAGTGCAGAATTGAATACGAAAGCAAAATCCCAATCGACTTCCATCACCTCCATGGCAGGGAGTCGGTTCAATTTGCTCAACGTCGATCCCGGGCTATAGTGGTTCATGCTCTCATCCACCACAGAGAACGCCTCTAGAACGACCTCCTGGACCATGTCCTCTGTCAGGGGCTCGCTGGCGCCGTGATAGATAAGGCGCCAGTGCGTACCGTAGATGGGTCCCGAAAGCTGAACACCCTCAGGCGCCTTCTGACAGGCACTCAGCAATAGCAAAAAGGCCAGCACGATGGCTGGCCCTCGAAGTACCACTAACAAAACATTAACCGCCGAAGTCATCGAGGAAAATATTCTCGCGTTCAACACCAAGATCCAACAGCATATCGATGCACGCCTTGTTCATCATGGGTGGTCCACACATATAGTACTCGCAATCCTCAGGCGCAGGATGGTCCTTGAGATACTGCTCAAACAAAACGTTATGGATAAATCCGGTTAGGCCGTCCCAATCGTCCTCGGGCTGAGGGTCTGATAACGCCACATGCCAGTCGAAATTGTCATTTTCGGCCGCGAGCGTGTCGTAATCCTCAACATAGAACATCTCACGCAACGAACGTGCGCCATACCAGAAACTAATTTTACGATTGGTATTGATGCGACGGAGCTGATCGAAGAGATGCGAGCGCATCGGCGCCATTCCAGCACCACCGCCAATGAATACCATCTCTGCGTCGGTCTCCTTCGCGAAGAACTCACCGAACGGACCGTAGACATTAACCTTGTCGCCCGCCTTCAGATTAAAGACCCAGCTCGACATAATGCCGGGGGGTAGACCTTCGGTTCTGGGTGGCGGTGTCGCCACACGGATATTGAACTTAACAACACCCTTTTCCTCGGGATAGTTGGCCATCGAGTAGGCGCGGATCGTTGTATCGGGACAAGAGGACTCCAACTTGAAGAAGCCAAAGTGCTCCCAGTCGCCTCGGTACTCTTCGCCGATATCGAAGTCCGAAAATTTAACGGCATGGGGTGGACACTCTAACTGGACGTAACCACCCGCGCGGAAGTCGCAGCTCTCGCCCTCGGGCAGTCTGAGCACTAATTCCTTAATGAACGTCGCAACGTTATCGTTTGACTCTACCGTACACTCCCACTGTTTAACCCCGAAGACCTCTTCCGGAATCTCAATCTTCAGATCCTGCTTTACAGGCGTCTGGCAGGAAAGTCGCCAACCTTCGTTAGCCTCCCGACGTGTAAAGTGACTCTCTTCGGTGGGCAGCAAAGTACCGCCACCTTCAGACACGACGCACTTGCACTGCGCACAGGTACCACCACCGCCACAGGCGCTTGCTAAAAACAGGTCGGCATCAGCCAGAGTCTGCAACAGCTTGCCACCGGCAGGCACTTGAATGGTCTTTTCACCGTTAATTTCGATGTTGATGTTACCACTCGCGACGAGCTTGCTGCGGGCCGCCAGAATCACCATTACCAAGGCGACAACAACGGCAGTAAACATCGCCACGCCAAAGAAAATAGTTGTATACACAGATCTCTCCTAGAGCTTATGTAGCCAATTAAATATCGATACCACCAAAGGACATAAAGCCAAGCGACATCAGCCCCACAGTGATAAAGGTTATGCCTAGCCCCTGCAACCCATCGGGAATATCGCTGTACTTCAACTTCTCACGGATACCCGCAAGCGCGACGATGGCGAGTGCCCAACCAACCCCTGCACCGAATCCGAACACGGCGCTCTCACCGAAATCGAGGCTTCGCTCAACCATCAGAAGCGATGCGCCTAAAATCGCACAGTTCACCGTGATAAGCGGAAGAAACACGCCCAGAGCGGAATAGAGCGCGGGCACATAGCGATCGAGAAACATCTCGAGGATCTGAACCATCGCTGCGATCACGCCAATGTAAGCCAGCAACTTCAAGAAACTGAGGTCGAGATCTGGGTAGCCTGCCCATGCCAAGGCACCCTCAGCGAGCAGATTGTCATAAATCAGGTTGTTAACCGGCACGGTAATGGTGAGAACCACTATTACCGCAACACCCAAACCAAACGCCGCAGAGATTTTCTTCGACACGGCCAAAAAGGTGCACATACCCAAGAACCACGCCAGCGCCATGTTCTCGATAAAGACAGCCCGAACAAAAAGACTTAAATAATGTTCCATTACGCGCCCTCCTCCGCAGCTGTGTGCTTGGCAATCTTGAATTCAGGTTCTTCAACTTGCTCGGTTTGCACCGCTCGAATCGCCCAAATGAGGAAGCCAATCAGGAAGAACGCACTCGGTGGGAGTAACAGCAACCCGTTGGGGTTGTACCAGCCGCCTTCTGTAACCACAGGAAGGATCTCGATACCCATCAATGAGCCGGCGCCGAAGAGCTCACGCACTACACCAACAGCAATGAGTACAAACGAATAACCCAGTCCGTTACCCAAACCATCCAGGAAGCTCGGTACCGGCGGATTCTTCATCGCAAAGGCCTCAGCACGACCCATCACAATGCAGTTCGTGATAATCAATCCCACAAACACACTCAATTGCTTGGAGATATCGTAGGCGACGGCTTTGAGGATCTCGTCAACGACAATAACCAGCGACGCAATAATGGTCATCTGAACAATGATACGAATGCTCGATGGAATATAGCTGCGGATACATGAAATGAAGAAGGATGAGAGTGCTGTCACAGCAGTCAGAGCAACTGACATGACGAGGCTTACCTGAAGCGATGATGTCACCGCCAACGCAGAGCAAATACCGAGAATCTGAAGAGCAATCGGATTGTTCTGAATAACGGGAGAAAATAAGGTTTCGCGAACGCTCATTATGCATTACCTCCACGAAGATTGCCGAGAAGCGGTGCAAAACCGTCCTCCCCGAGCCAGTACTGAACCAAGTTCCTTACGCCATTAGTCGTCAGCGTTGCGCCGGACAGCCCATCGACCTGCCATTGCGCATCTGCTGACGCTGGATTAACTGATCCCTTTAGCACGGTTATAGCTACGTCACCGTCTTTGTAAGCGAGCTTGCCAGCCCACTTAGCCTTCCAGCTTGGGTTATCGACCTCGCCACCCAGCCCTGGTGTTTCTCCGTGCTCGTAGAACCCAAGACCGACAATGGTGTTAGCGTCAGATTCAAGCGCCACGAAACCGTAAAGTGTCGACCACAGACCATAGCCATGAATTGGCAGAATGATGCGATCGAGGCCGCCATTCCCGTCATTGACGAGGTAAACCACAGCACGATTTTCACGACGAATAATCTTCGCCGGATCCTCATCGCCACTTAGCGCACGGGACTGCAGCGGATCTTTTGAGGATTTGCGCTGATCGAAGGTTGCAGGATCGATGTCATCGACAAACAAACCCGTGTCCAGATCAACCACGCGTGCGTCAATTGTCTCAAATTGCTCTTCTACCGATCGCTCCGGGTCGTACAAACCACCGGCCATTAAGATATTGCGCTTTAGGTCTCTCGCCTTGTTCGCTTCCTGCTGTGGCTTTAAGGCTACAGCTGCAGTGGAAACAACGACCGAGCAGACAATACAGAGCCCAAGCGCGACCGTGAGTACGCGAGACAGCGTCTCGTTATTAGCTGACACGAGCTAGTCTCCTCTTGATGTTGGCTTGCACCGCAAAGTTGTCGAACAGCGGAGCAAAAAGATTCGCGAACAGAATGGCAAGCATCATGCCCTCTGGGAAAGCCGGGTTGACCACACGGATCAGTACACACATAACGCCAATCAATGCACCGTAGGCCCACCGACCACTGTTGGTCATAGCGGCAGACACAGGATCGGTCGCCATGAAGAAAGCTCCGAAAGCGAAGCTTCCAATCACCATGTGCCAGTACCACGGCATGGCAAACATGGGGTTGCTGTCTGATCCAATCGCGTTGAGTAGCAACGAGAAAGCAATCATTCCGGCGAAGCACCCCGCAACGACACGCCAAGAGGCAATGCCCATGATCAGTAAGATGCCGCCACCGATCATAATGGCAAGCGTCGACGTCTCCCCGATGGAGCCTGGCATAGCACCGATAAAGGCGTCCCACCAGGTGTAAGCGGTGGTCAATCCAGCCATGCCGTCAGTGGCCACAACACTCAGCGCGGTCGCGCCGGAATAACCGTCAACTGCGGTCCATACGGTATCGCCGGACAATTGTGCAGGATAAGCGAAGTATAGAAATGCGCGCCCGGTCAATGCTGGGTTGAGGAAGTTTTTACCCGTCCCACCGAACACTTCTTTCCCAACAACAATACCGAAGGAAATCCCCATCGCTGCCTGCCACAGGGGCAGATCGGGCGGCAAGGTCAGCGTAAACAGGATAGACGTTACGAAAAATCCTTCGTTGATTTCATGGCCGCGCTTCATGGCGAACAATACTTCCCAGAAAGCACCGACAATGAAGGTTATGGCGTAAAGCGGAAGGAAATGAACCGCCCCGTAGAGGAAGTTGTCCCATAGGCTATTTGGGTCAAAACCACCCAGACTAGCGACAATTGCGCCTCGCCAACCCTCTAGCGAATAACCGCCAGCGGCGATCACTTCATTTGCCTGATAGCCGATGTTGTACATGCCATAAAACATGGCTGGGAAGGTGCAGAACCAGACCGTGATCATGATGCGCTTTAGATCGATACCGTCACGAACGTGTGCGGATGACTTGGTCACACTTGAGGGGCTGTAGAAAATAGTGTCCACCGCTTCATACAGTGCATACCACGATTCGTACTTGCCGCCTGGCTTAAAATGGGGTTCGAGATTATCCAAGGTACTGCGTAATCCCACGACTTATCCCTCCTTCTCGATGCGTGCCAAATTGTCACGCAACACGGGCCCGTACTCGTACTTACCCGGGCAAACGTAAGTACAAAGCGCTAAATCTTCTTCATCTAACTCGAGGCAGCCCAAGGCCTGGGCTGTTTCTGTGTCACCGACCAACAGGGCCCGCAACAGTTGAGTAGGCAAAATATCCAAGGGCATGACACGCTCGTAAGCTCCGACCGGCACCATGGCGCGCTCAGAGCCGTTTGTCGTTGTGGTCATCTCGAGCGGCTTACGACCCAATAAACTACTGAGGTAGATACCCATTGCCGAATGCTTTTTAGTGCCCGCTGCCAGCCATCCCATGAAGACCCTGTCGCGGCCCTCTGCAAGAACGGCCACCTGATTATGAAAACGACCCAGATATGCCGAATCTGCCTGGACACGTCGACCACCCAGAACAGAGCCGCTGATGAGCCGATTTTCTCCGGCTATCTGATTACCGGCCACTAGCGCCTCTATGTCGACGCCACGGCGCGTTCGCACAATCTGAGGTGTCTGCGCGGCAGGCCCCGAAACAGAAACAATGCGATCGCTGTAGATCTCACCGTCAAGAAAGAGACGCCCCACGGCAATCACGTCCTGATAGTCAATGGTCCACGCGAGTTTGTTGAGGGCTGCACCCTGAAGGAAGTGAACATGAGTACCCGCAAGACCTGCGGGGTGAGGTCCGTCAAAGACCGCACTTTGCACTTGAGCGTGTGCGGCAACCGGCGCGTTACTTCCTGGCGCGACGCAAACATAAACAGGACAATCCACCATATTTGCAAGCAGTAACTGCCCTAACTCAAAGGCCTCGTGCTGATCGGCGATCACCATTTCAGGGGCAACCGCATGAGGACGGGTGTCGATCGCTGTAATGAAGAGACCGCTTGGACTAGTGACCGGATCCGCCACTTTATTGAAGGGTCTGACGCGGATGGACGTCCACTCTCCCGCATCAATCAATCGAGCTTTAATGTCGTCTGCCCTCAGCTGTGTCGCCTCGGCAGCACTTACCGCGCCCCAGTTACGCGCCTCGAGTCCATCATCGACTTCAATGACTAAGGACTGAAATACCCGTCGGGCACCGCGATTAATCGCAGAGACACGACCTGAAGCGGGTGCTGTATAAACAACGCCTTCGCATTTTTTATCTGTAAACACAGCCTGACCCTTGGCGACTGTGTCACCCTCGGCAACGGCCATCGTCGGTTTCATGCCAACGTAATCGGCTCCAACGAGCGCTACGTGGCGGGGTGAGAATTCTCGAACAATCGTTTGCTCGGGAGCTCCTGCCAGTGGAATATCTAATCCGCGGCGAATTTTAATCATGCCTGTGCCTGTCCCTATCTACATTCGCAAAACGCGCGCACGCGCCCCTGCCAGCTGTCGTGTAGTCAGCCTGCACTGAAGGCGCTCAGACGATGTCTGATGTGAGCGTGGCCACTCCCCCCAGTGAAGTGAACTACAGGTTCGCCGGTGGCTGATTTTCAGCTCATTTATCTGTTGATCCGGCGCCGCGAATTCTAGCGAAGCTGGCGCCGAGTTACCACAATTCTCTTCAAATCAGAGACCACCGGTATCTGTAGGGGGGTAGGTGAGATATTTTATCCCCGCCATCTTCTCTAAAACCCGGTAAACCTGACAGCTGTAACCGTATTCATTGTCGTACCAGAGATAGAGAACGGCGTGCCGTCCATTGACGATAGTCGCCTGCGCATCAAACACACAGGCGGCTCGTGAACCCACAAAATCCGTGGACACGACTTCGGGCGAATTGGAGAAATCAATTTGCTTTCTGTAGGGACTGTGCAGCGCAGTCTGACGCATGAACTCATTAAGCTCTTCTTTCGAAGTTTCTTTTCCAAGCGTCACATTGAGAATGGCCATGGAAACGTTGGGCGTAGGCACCCTGATGGCGTTGCCGGTCAACTTCCCCGTCAGTTGAGGGAGTACCTTTGCTACGGCCTTCGCGGCTCCCGTCTCTGTCAGCACCAGATTCAACGGCGCACTTCTGCCTCGGCGATCCGCCTTGTGGTAGTTGTCGATGAGGTTCTGGTCGTTAGTAAACGCGTGCACCGTCTCGACGTGGCCCGACTCAATACCGAATGCGTCATGAACGACCTTTAGAGGGGGAACAATGGCGTTGGTGGTGCAGGAGGCGGCGGACAGGACAGTATCGCCGGCCGCTATATCACTGTGATTGATTCCAGCGACAATGTTTTTAATGTCACCCTTACCCGGCGCGGTCAAAATAACCTTGCTGACACCATTGGCTTTGAGGTGGCGCGATAGACCGTTGCGGTCCCTCCACACACCCGTGTTGTCTACAACAAGACAGTTTCTAATGCCGTGAGCTTCGTAATCGACATCTTCAGGCGCATTGGCATAAATGACTTTAATCTCATTGCCATTAGCCACGAATGACTGACGTTCCTCGTCGACACGGATCGTACCCTGGAAGACACCGTGCACTGAGTCCCGGCGCAAGAGGCTTGCCCGCTTTAGGAGGTCGTCAGGGGCGCTTCCCTTGCGCACAACAATGGCACGCAAACGCAGATTATCGCCACCGTCTGTTTTCGCCACGAGGATACGGGCCATGAGACGTCCTATCCGGCCAAACCCAAAGAGCACGACGTCAACCGGCCCCTCAGGTCGGTGAGTTGAATCTACGAGGTGGGAAAGCCTGTCCGCTACAAATTCATCGAGCGACAGATCTTCGCCCTGATGTTTGTCAAAGTACTCCACGGACAAACGACCAACATCAATATGCGAGGCACCCAGATTGAGCTTGCTCATCGACTCGATGACGCGAATGGTCTCAAACTCGGATAGCTCATTGTCCTCGACCTGTCGAACCCAGCGGTGGGTTTTCATGATGTCCAGAACGCTGAGATTGACTAGCGAATTGCCGTAGATATAACACTTAACATTCTTTTCACGCGCCAGTGTACCGACGATCGGGATCATGGACTCAGCAAGCGCCTCACGCGCTTTCCAGTCCTCGAAGTAATCGTCAGGACGCTGACGCTTTCTCTGTGGCGCCATGCTCGTTTCCTGCTTGCGGACCCTCTAGGGAGCCTCTGTGTGTGAGTGTCCGTGAATTATCACTCCGAGAGCAGGTGAACAGCAACCGTTCAGGCCTAGCATGCGACTGTTGTGACAAGTAAACTCGCGCTCCTCTCTGGGAGAGCCAATGACTTCATTTTTCGACATCACATCGACTTTGCCTTGGCCGAATGCGATAGGTAAGCGAACAGCAATCGGTCCACTGCTCGGTGCGGCCGAATCCGAAGCGGTCAGCGAACTAGCAAAAACGACGCCGTTGATTCTCGTTATCACGGCAACAACTGCTGCTGCGCACAACCTAGCGTCCGAACTTCCCTTCTTTCTGAGCGAGCACCGGGAAATTCTTCTGGTGCCTGACTGGGAAACGCTACCGTATGACAATTTTTCTCCGCATGAAGATATCGTCTCTGATCGTTTAAAAGCGTTGTCACGTTTACCAACCCTCGAAACGGGCATTGTCATTGTCTCCATTACGACCTTGATGCATCGACTGGCCCCGCGACACTTCATTGATGCGGGTGTCCTCAGCCTTAAAACGGGCGACACGCTAAACGCAGAACAATTTGTCAGAAACCTGACCCGCAATGGCTACCGGAGTGTCGACACCGTATACGAGCACGGAGAATTTGCGACGAGAGGCTCCTTGCTGGATGTCTTCCCCATGGGAAGTGATGAGCCGCTTCGAATTGATCTGTTTGATGGCGAAATTGAGTCGCTTCGCAGTTTTGATCCTGAGACGCAACGAACCGCGCAGCGGCTGGATGGTATTGACCTGCTACCGGCACGGGAATTCCCACTCCACGGCGATGCTATCGAGCGCTTCAAGATTGACTGGTACCGCAGCTTTGATGGCGACCCTGAGCGCTGCAGTGTCTTCAATGAAGTGAGTCAGGGAAGAGCCCCGCAAGGTGCAGAATATTACCTACCGCTGTTTTTCGACGAATGCCACTCGATGTTCGACTATCTACCGGAGAACACGCCAGTGGTTATGGTGGGCAATAACTTCAGCTCAGCTAGCCGTTTTTGGGACGAGGTAAACCGACGTTTTGAGGAATACGGGGTCGATCCAAGGCGACCGTTAGTAGAGCCCCGGAGAGGGTTCATTCCTGTAGAGGAGCTCTATGCTGCCATCGGCAAGCATTGTGTTCTGGAATTCAGAGATTCCAACGATGTTCCCTTGCACTTTACGCTCGACACCTACACGCCAGAACCCTTCGCTTCGGAGGACGACTTCCGCAATGTATCGGGCGTGGGAAAACTGTCGCTTCTGCTTAAAGCGCACGAATCAACAGTCCTGCTCAGCGTTGAAAGCGCGGGAAGACGAGAAGTCATGCTCGAGTCGCTTGCTAAAGAGGGACTGGAGGCTCAGGCAGTTGAGAGCTGGGATGACTTCCTAGCCAGTGGTACGCCGCTTGGTATTACCGTTACTGACATAACGCGGCCTCTTTTCACCTCGCCTGCTGAACCCGCTCTCATTTCTGAGGATCAGCTTTTTGGTCAGCGAGTAGCTCAAAAACGGCGCCGTAAAACCAGTGAAGAGACCGACACTCAAGCCATCATTCGTGACCTGACCGAATTGCGTACAGGACTGCCGGTGGTGCATCTCGAGCACGGTGTTGGACGATACATCGGACTTGAAAAACTAACGATAGAAGGTCACGACGCGGAGTTCCTGCTGCTCGAATACGCTAACAACGACAAGTTGTATGTGCCCGTGGGTTCGCTGCATCTCATCAGTCGCTATGCGGGAGGAGATCAGGACACCGCTCCGCTTCACAGACTGGGTACGGAGCAGTGGACCAAAGCCCGTAAAAGAGCCTCGGAGCGCGCCTCAGACGTCGCGGCACAACTACTGGAAGTCTATGCCAAACGTGAAGCGCGCAAGGGCTATGCTCATACCTTAGATGAAGAGGCCTGGGAGCTGTTCTGCTCAAGCTTTACCTTCGAAGAGACGCCCGACCAAGCCGCCGCAATCGAGGCGGTTCGCCAGGACATGTGTGCTGAAAAGGTCATGGATCGATTGGTCTGCGGCGACGTTGGTTTCGGAAAGACAGAGGTCGCCATGCGAGCCGCCTTTATCGCGGCACAGAATCACAAGCAGGTGGCTGTTTTAGTGCCCACTACCCTCCTCGCTCAGCAACATTACAACAATTTCAATGATCGCTTTGCAGGATGGCCCATTACGGTTGAAGTGGTGTCCCGATTTAAAACAGCAAAAGACATTTTGACTGTCAGTCAACGATTGCAGGCTGGTGAGATCGATATCCTCGTGGGGACACACAAGTTATTGCAGACCGATTTTGGCTTCAAGGATCTGGGTTTACTCATTATCGATGAGGAACACCGTTTTGGGGTCAAACAGAAAGAAGCCATCAAGGCACTGCGCGCAGAAGTCGACATTCTTACAATGACGGCAACGCCGATACCACGAACGCTCAATATGGCGTTAGGCGGCTTACGAGATCTGTCAGTCATTGCAACCCCACCGGCCAAACGTCTCTCCATCAAGACGTTTATCCGCGAGCACAACATCGGATTGGTCAAAGAAGCCATCCTCCGGGAGACCCTGCGCGGGGGTCAGGTCTACTACCTACACAACGAAGTAAAAACGATCGAAGAAACGGCACGCAAGTTATCTGAACTCGCACCAGACGTGTCTTTCGGAGTCGCTCATGGTCAGTTGCGAGAACAAGAGCTTGAGCGTGTGATGACCGACTTCTATCATCAGCGTCACAACGTGCTCGTCTGTTCGACCATCATCGAGACCGGTATCGACGTACCTAACGCGAACACCATCATCATCGATAGAGCGGACAAGTTCGGCCTCGCTCAGCTTCACCAATTACGCGGCCGCGTCGGACGATCACACCATCAAGCCTATGCGTACCTGCTCACACCACCACGCTCCGTCCTGACATCGGACGCAGAGAAGCGCCTCGAGGCCATCGAGTCAGCTGGTGCGCTGGGTGCCGGGTTTATGCTGGCCTCGCATGATCTTGAAATTCGGGGTGCGGGGGAACTCCTGGGTGACGAGCAATCGGGACAGATCGAGCAAGTGGGCTTCTCGCTCTACCTGGAAATGCTCAATCGCGCGGTGGAGTCGCTGCGCAAAGGCGAAATACCCGACGTTGATGCACCGCTAGAGACCGGCACCGAAATTAAGATGCACCTACCTGCGTTGATTCCTGACGATTACCTTCCGAACATCTCAACTCGTCTTGTTCTTTACAAACGCATTGCGCAAGCACAGGGTACGGAGGCCTTGAAGGACATTCAGGTCGAGATGATCGACCGCTTCGGACTGCTACCGGAGGCGACCAAGCAACTCTTCATACAAGCTGAAATTCGTCTTCGGGCTCAGGCGCTCGGCATATCGGAAGTTGACGTGGGCGATGCAGGTGGTAGCGTCAAGTTTGAATCGACGACTCCCGTGCCGGTGAATGCACTTATTGGACTTCTCCAAAGCAACCCGAAAGAGTTCAAGTTGGCAGGCTCCGATACATTGCGTTTTATTCGTGAGCTGGAATCGGGTGAAGCACGTCGTCACTACATTGAGAAGCTCATGACACAATGGGAAGAGGCATGCACAAGCAGCTGACCAAGCAGGCATTATTATCCCTATTGGCGTTATCGGTCGCTGCATCCGTTAGTAGTCAGGAGCGCAGCACTGCACTCGCGACGGTCCCCGATTACAGCGATGACCCCTCGGGTTGGATACGTTTTGAAGTTGCCATTTTTGCAGATTCAAACGAGGCCGCGATGAACTCCGAGGTCTGGGAACATGCGCCGAAGCTGAGTTATCCAGAGAATCGACGTTGGCTGACTCGATACGATGAGATCAAAGCGTTTATGGATCAATGGGGGGAGTCCGCCGTAACTGTCAACACGGACGGCTCTCTCGAAGTGGTTCCCGAACCAGTGATCGAACCTGTCCTAGCAGTTTTGGCTGATGCAGATGCTTCGGTGGAGTCTGATGCGGCCATTAGCATCGATGCTCATCCCTCGAATGACGCTGATAGTCGCTCGCTAGGGGGCTACGAAGGTACTGACTCACCTATGCTGCCAGCCCAAGATGTTGCCGCACCTAGCCTGAGTGACGAATTAGAACGCTCTCCCACGGATAGGACGCCGGTGACCGCCTCTGATAGTACCCAGGTGTCCATCGACGACTTGTTCGATGATGCGTTAGACGATGAAGCGTCGAGCGTCGATGTGCTTGCCGGCGGTGATCCGATGACTCAACTGGACTCCGAGATCGCTGCGTCTGATGTAGACATGGCCGCAATAGACGCGATGGATATTTTTAACGCGGGAGATCTGGCGGACGCTAACGCTCAGTTCGGCAGCGGTAATGGAGCATTTACTGACAACACAGCGCTGCCGGGCTCCGATATCGACTGGCTAGACGGTTACCCGGTTGATGAGGAGAGCTCAGACAGGCAGATAATGGCGGCGGAGGGAAAGCCACCCACCCTTCCAACCCCCTATCAGGCTTTGACAGTTGACATGCTAAAACAGGGTTTAGATCAACTTCAGCAGCAAGTCGATAGATCACCTGTCACTGCGCTGGCGTGGTTACAAGCACCAAATGACGCTGGCGTTCCGGTTGTCATTGATACTTGGCATGAAGCAAGCGACCAGCCGCTCATCCAGGGCACCTTGGCACTTAGACGGGGTGATGAGACCACCATGGACGTCAACATCTGGTTGAACACTGCTGGGGGCTATTTGCCCCCCCGTTTCGCGTCGATAAAGCTGGTTCCGGCACCAGAGCGAGTTCTGGTAATTGAGACGCCACCGGTAGAGGTCATCGAAGAAGCCCCGGAGGCTGTAGAGTTTATCGATTTACGAACAGGTCTGAATACCGATGGATCTGCCTCCGATACAGACGCGCAAAACGATGCGACGCAAACGGTAGAGCAAACCTCCACCTCTTACCGTCATTCAATCCTTGTCTCAGAGCGGAGGGATATACGCGAGGGGTATGTCCGTTACATTGACCATCCAACACTTCAGGTCGTTGCTACTTGGCGGGAACTATCGTTTAAGGAAGTCTACGAGTTCGGAGAAGCCCAGCGTATCCGGCGGGATATTGACAACCTCACCCGCAGTCTTACCGCTAGGCCCAGTACCGATGCTTCACGGCCACAGGCTACAGAAACTCAGCCCACAGATACTATTGTTCCGTAGGCTCTGACGGGGCGTGATGGATGGTATGCGTCGGGAATGCGATCTCAGCGCCGTTGCGTTCCACAATGTCTAAAATTCGCAACAGCACGTTTTCCTTGATCGCGTGGTATTCGACCCAGTTCGTTGTCTTGGTAAACACATAGACAAAGAAATCGAGCGACGATGGACCCATGTGATTGAAGTTCACGATCAGCGTCCGGTCCTGAGCAATGTCTTCATGCTCTCTCAGCATGATCTGCACGTCGCTCACAATCTTGGCAACCCGCCCCACATCTTCATACCGCACACCAATGGTTTCGTAGATCCTTCGGTTCGTCATCCGGGAGGGATTTTCGAGTGAAACGCTCGAGAAAGTGGAGTTTGGAACATACAGCGGTCGTTGATCAAAGGTCCGGATCCGAGTGACGCGCAAGCCAATGTCCTCTACCGTGCCCTCAATACTCCGATCGGGCGATCGAATCCAATCGCCAACCGCAAATGGACGATCGAGGTAAATGCTCAATCCCCCCAAGAAATTGGCCAGCATGTCTTTCGCTGCAAAACCTACAGCAATGCCACCAATACCACCGAAGGCCAGGAGACCTGAAACAGATACACCCAACGACTGTAGAACCATGAGCGCCGAGAGGACCCACACCGTAATACGTGCAAGTCTCGCCACAGCACTGATCGTTGCCCTATCGTCGGAATCACGGGGACCCCGGTGCTCTGACAGCAACTCCTTCTCGATACCGGTTGAAACCCGGTGGAGCAGCCATCCCACAAGTAGAATGAGTAATGTATCTGCTACCTGTAGCAGACTCGCACGTATGCTTTCGGCTTCTTCAAACAGGCTCAGCGATCCAAAGATAAGGCACACCCACATCGCCCACTCCGCCGGCGGAGAAATCGAGTAGTAAACGACGTCATCCCATCGGGTATCCGTTGTATCTGCAAAGACGCCCAACCGCTGGACGGACCGACGGATAATAAAATGGCCGGTAAGACCAAGAAGAAATAAAGACAACAAGGCCGTTACCGTGATGGGTATTCCTGTTGCCTCGCTGATGGGAGATACCAGACTTAGAAAGAAATCCATGAGTAGTCCAAACCGCAATGAAGTTACATAAGCTACCCATGCACTACGTATCGGCCAATACTGTACATTTCCACATGCTGAGGATATGATCAGTAAAACGCACGAGGATTACGCCGTGATAAAGCTGACTGCACGACAGCAACAAGTGATGGATGTCATTAAATCGAGTATTGAGGCAACAGGTATGCCCCCGACTCGTGCTGACATCGCGAGAGAGTTGGGCTTTAAGTCAGCCAATGCTGCGGAGGAGCACCTAAAGGCCCTTGCGAAGAAAGGTGTTATTGAACTGGTGGCTGGCGCATCGCGCGGCATTCGCCTAACGGAACAACACGGACTTCCTATTGTCGGGCGCGTCGCTGCCGGTGCGCCGTTACTTGCGCAAGAGCATATCGAAGATTATTGCGATCTCAGCGCAAGCTTCTTTGCCCCGCCCGCACACTACCTACTCCAAGTCTGCGGTGACAGTATGATCAATGCTGGGATCTTTGACGGTGACCTTCTGGCTGTTCACAGCACGACAGACGTCAAAGAAGGCCAGATTGCCGTGGTCAGGATAGACGATGAAGTGACTGTGAAACGGTGGAAGCGCGTGAGCGCAACCCGCGTTGACTTAATAGCTGAAAACGACGACTTCGCTCCCATCGAGATTGATCTCTCAGCGCAGAGCGTTTTCGTTGAGGGTATAAGCGTCGGGGTCATCCGACGCTAAGTGACCAACAGTTCTTAGTGCAGCGTGCGCTGCTCGGCTTTATCGGAGCTATCGCTCGTTTCCACCTCAAGACCCGACATCTCGGCCATTTTTGCCGCCGCCTGGATGCCCGCTTGGATCATAACCTTGGCGACCTCGAGATTGTTCTCCATGAGGTAGGCACTCGCCTCTTCAGAAAACTGGATGCTGACTAAGGGCTCTGAATCGTCGTCCGCACGCTGCAAGACAACCTCTCCATCTCCCAAGTCAACAATTTCCAAAAGCGATGTAGACATGTTCCAACCTCACAATATGTCGTGGTGTGTCATCGACAGTAACACTATAGATCGGGTTTTACCACAATCGCGGCAATACCCTCAGGACTCGTCAATCGCATCTGTGACACGCGCCATGAGTGACTCGAGCTCCAGATAACATTGACGCGCAGTATCGATATCAAAGGTGTTACTCGCTACCGCAATGAATTCCGATGACACCGGAGAACTGAGCCCCGGACGAATTTCCTGCTGCAGGTCTGCCAACCATCCCGCTCGTTCGAGTATGGCCATCTCAGACACCTCTGGTGATTGTGCGATGCCGTTTGCGAGTGGCGGCACATGCATCGCGCTATGCGGTGGCCTTCCGGGAAGGGCTACTACCCGGTTGCATGCGAGAAGCTGCCAACCATAGGCGTCGAGCAAATGCAGCCTGACCGCAGGCCCAAAGGCCGCGTTGGCGACAGGAACAGGCGTGACGCCCTGAGCCACAGATTGATCCCAGCTCTCTAGGACGATGGAAGCCATGTACATGCAGTGATTTGCAAACGACTGCGCCTGACTCACGCGACGCTAACTCCGTTTAGCTTTGGATTTAGCCTTCGGCTTTTTCTTCTTAGGCGCCGGTTTGCCTGTTCCCTCAGAAACCCATTTTCCATTGTCGAAAAAGGCCTTCCAACCGGTAGCTTTGCCGTCAATTTCCGTCATCACATACTGCTCTTTAGTCTTTCGGCTAAAGCGCACCTGTGTTCTGTTGGACGCATCATCGGTAAGCGGCGCATCGAGGATGAAGTGATACTTGGGATCCAACTCCGCTTGATGGGGTATGAGTTCATCCACGTAAGGAGCACGTGTCTCACGATGCTTTGGGAACTGACTCGCTGCAAGGAATAGACCAGCCGCGCCGTCCCGAAGTATGTAGTGATCCTCAACCTTAACGCACGCAAGCTCGGGCATGGGAACTGGGTCCATTTTGGGTGGTGCGGCCTCACCATTACGCAACAGTTTGCGCGTGTTAGAGCAGGCATCATTTGTGCACCCAAAGTACTTGCCGAAACGGCCCGTCTTCAGCTGCATCTCTGCTGTGCATTTATCGCACTCTAGCGTTGGACCATCGTAGCCCTTGATCTTGAATTGACCTGCTTCCACCAAGTAACCATCGCAATCAGGATTGTTACCACAGACATGAAGCTTTTGTGTTTCATCGATCAGATAGCTGTCCATCGCCGCATTACATTTCGGGCAACGTTCTTTCGTTAACAGCAGTCGAGACTCAGCCTCATCGTCTGCGTCCGCTGACACGACCTCATCACCGGGAATGAGATTAACCGTGCTCTTGCACCGTTCCTTTGGTGGCAAGTTGTAGCCGGAGCAACCAAGAAATACGCCCGTACTCGCTGTGCGAACCTGCATGGAACGGCCACAGGAGCCACACCCAATGCCCGTGGGTGTAGGCTCGTTGGCCTGCATGCCCCCGGTACCCGGTTGTTCGGCCAACTGCAATTTAGAACGGAAATCGTCATAAAACGCATCGAGCACATCGCGCCAATCCTTACGACCTTCAGCCACATCATCGAGGTTCTCTTCCATCGACGCAGTGAAGCCATAATCGAGCAGATTTTCGAAACTCTCTTGGAGTCTCTGAGTCACAATATCGCCCATTTTTTCGGCATAAAAGCGACGGTTTTCGAGCTTGACGTAACCTCTGTCCTGAATGGTGGAGATAATCGCCGCATAGGTCGAAGGTCGTCCTATGCCACGTTTTTCCAACTCACGAACCAAGCTCGCTTCTCCATAACGCGCGGGGGGCTTGGTAAAGTGCTGAGTGGGCATAAGCGCCTGCAACGACAGACGATCATTCAGTTTATATTCGGGCAGGATAGCGTCATCACCTTTCTTGGCAATCGGCGTCTGCACGCGGGTATACCCATCAAATTCAACCACCCTACCCCGGGCCGTCATGTCATATCCTGCGGCGCTGGCAGTGACTGTGGTACTCAAATAACGCGCTGGTGTCATTTGACACGCCACGAATTGTCGCCAGATAAGCTCATACAGCCTCTGAGCGTCTCTCTCTGCGTCTTTGAGTGATTCTGAGCGCAGTTCGACGTTCGAGGGACGAATGGCCTCGTGAGCTTCCTGAGCGCCCTCTCGGGCACCGTAGCGATTCGGCGTCTCTGGTAGGTATGCCTTGCTGAAATTTTCTTCAATAAAGGCTCGGCAGGCCGCGACTGACTCACCGCTTAGGTTAGTAGAATCCGTTCGCATGTAGGTGATATGCCCAGCTTCATATAAACGCTGCGCCAACGTCATCGTTTTCTTGACACTGAAGCCCAGGCGCGTGCTCGCCGCCTGCTGCAAGGTCGATGTTATGAAGGGCGCGGCCGGTTTGGAACTGGTTTTCCTTGCCTCGAGGTTCGACACCGAATACTCAGCGCTCGTCAGGCGCTGAACAGCCTCCCGTGCCTGCTGCTCCGTTTTTGGATCGAATGCAGTGCCTTCATATTTGGTGACTTCAAATCGAATAGGACTCTGGCCAGTCAGTGACAGGTCAGCGTGAAGATCCCAGTACTCCTCCGGGATGAAGGCGCGGATTTCGCGCTCTCGTTCCACGATAAGACGCACCGCGACTGATTGGACCCGCCCAGCTGAAAGACCACGAGCGATTTTGGCCCACAGCAACGGCGAAACCTCAAAACCGACCACCCTGTCCAAAAAGCGGCGCGCCTGCTGAGCCTGCACCCGATTCGTATCCAGTTGCGTTGGTTCCGCAAACGATTCTTGAATCGCACGCTTGGTAATTTCGTTAAACACGACCCGCTGATAGCGCGACTCGTCGCCACCGATGATCTCCTTTAGATGCCAAGCGATGGCCTCGCCCTCTCGATCCAAGTCAGTCGCCAGATAAATTGCATCGGCTGACTTTGCGAGCTTTTTGAGCTCATCAACGACCTTTTCTTTACCGGGAAGGACTTCATACCGAGCCGCCCACCCGTTTTTCGGATCAACGCCCATACGTCGAACGAGCTGTTCTCGTTTCTTTTTGCTCTGATAACGGACTTTCTCATCGGGCGCCATTTTGCGTGTAATCGCCGCCTGAGCTGCTCGCTCCTTGGGGTCTGATGCTGGGGCACTACCTGCCGTAGGCAGATCACGCACGTGGCCAACACTGGATTTCACAATGAAATCCGAGCCCAGGTACTTATTGATGGTCTTTGCCTTTGCAGGAGACTCGACAATGACTAGTGACTTACCCATTTACGCTACATCTACTCACTTTTGTATAGGCGACGCGCTTTCCAAGATAGCGCAGACGGCGGAGTTTACGGGACAGTAATGGGCCGAGGTCAAGCGATAAATGTGAACTCGGGTAAAGGTTAGTTATTCAAACCCTCGATAATCGAACAACGAACGTAATGCATCGGCTATGCAATCCACGGCCTCGGTGTCACCTTTTTCATCCCAATAGATGCTTACCGTAAACTCCGACAATTCTACGATATGCGCGCCTGACGGCAATAACGGCATGACGGCCGTGAGGTCTTTCTCAAGCGGCACAGAGACCCACGTTGACTCGCTTTTTACTGCCAAGACACTCTCACTGAAGGAGGGTTCGGGCTTAGCCCTGCGAAGCCGATACGCCACAAGATTATTGTCGCGACTCACCCTGAAGCGGGCTGGCACCTCGGGTGGCCTTTCCAGCTTAACCAATAACCCGGATTGCATTGCATGGTCACGGATTTTAGCCTCGTATCGCTGTGACTCCGATGGGAGCGCCGATACCAACGGTGCTACGGCAACCGCAACAATGACAAGAATCCAAAAGATCGACACACAGCCCACCACTAGTTCATAAGAGGCTGTAAAGGTATGCTCATCGAATGATAAGTCAACGTTGGAATGACTATGGCCTATAAACGTCTTCTTGTCGCAATCGATCTTGGAATAGCGTCGGACAAAATCGCGGTCAAAGCTGCCACCATGGCCCGTACCCAGCACGCAGAAATCCATATTCTGCACATTGTTGAGCCACTATCGCTCACCTACGGTGCAGACCTTCACCTCGACACATCCGCACTTCAGCAAGAAATTAATGAGCAAGCCGAAGTCCACCTGTCTGAGCTCGCGGAGAACTTAAGTATTCCAAAGCAGCATTGTCACCTTGCCAGCGGGCGACCGGAAAAAGAAATTCCCGCGGTAGCAAGAGAGATAGGTGCTGACCTGATTGTGCTGGGTAGTCACGGACGATGGGGATTGGAATTACTACTGGGAACCACCACCGACGGCGTTGTCAGTGCGGCTGATTGCGATGTTTTAGCGGTGCGGGTGGATAGAGAAAAATAAGCCAATCTCAGGCTGTGAATCGCTCTACATCGAGCGCATCAAACGGCCAGCCGAGCTCTGCGCCATCGGCACGTTTTAGGACTGGAATGCGAATTCCATACTGTCGCACCAGATCAACATCGGACGAAATATCAACCACAGCGAATGACACGCCGACATAATCTACAATGTCCTCAGCTTGCTCACACAAATGGCAACCCGGACTACTAAACAACGTTAGTGACATGAGCCTTGTTCCTTTACCCTAACGAGCCCTAACCCCAAACACGCTTTCTAACACTGACGAATCATGGATCTAAAAAAAACCCTCACGATTTACGGAAGAAAGCCAGTACTGGAGGCACTTCAGGATGACAAGCTTTCTCCCTCACGCCTGCATTGTGCGGATAGTAACAAGCCAGGCGGCATTGTAGGTGAGATCGAGAAGTTAGCAAAAAACCGCGGCGTTGATATTCAGCTACATGCGCGCCACGCGTTGTCACGCATCTCGAAGAACGGGAAGCAGGATCAAGGCGTTGCGCTCGACCTTTTTTGTCCTGAATTCGACTCGATCGATAATTTCCTGTCCTCGGACAGGCATTTTACGCGTCACTTCAGAGCCATCCTATTGGACGGCGTAACAAACCCACAAAACGTTGGCATGATTATTCGGTCCTGCTGCGCCGCAGGTATAGACGCTATTTTCTACCCGAAACGATCGGTGGCGGCACTTGGGCCACTCGTGATCAAAGGGTCAGCCGGAACGCTTTTCACCGCGCCGATCATTCAATGTGAAGATGCGCTGCAAACGGCACAGACGCTGAAGAACCATGGGTTCGATCTGGCGGTTCTAGACAGCCATGCAAAGACATCGCTGTTTGACTTCAAACCTACGATGCCCACGCTCTACGTCTTGGGTGGAGAAACCGAAGGGGTGACAGCCGCAATAAAAAACGCAGCGAACCTATCGCTGCGTATTCCCATGAGCAACAACGTTGAGTCACTCAATGTTGCTGTCACCGCGGCATTAGTGGCGTTTTACGCCAGCTAGTGCCTCACCCGTCTATTGATCGCCAGCTGATGCCACCTCAGGTGCTTCCGCGGTTCCGTTTTCAACGGCTAGCCACGCCTGACGTAGGACATATAAGCGAATCGCTTCGATCTCATCATCGTCAATGATGTCCGAGAACCCCACCATACCGTTGTCTGTCAGCGCACCATCGCGAACAACGGCCGCCCACGAGTCTTCGCTCGCCGCTATCGCGGACCATCGCAGATCAGGTATGACACCAGAACTAATGGCATAGGCGCCGTGACAGAACTGACAGTTCTCCGCAAAGCGTTGCATACCCACTTGCCAAGTTTCGGCGTCACCCGCCAGGGGTGCCTTGGGTGTTTGCACTACCAAATAATCAAGGGGTGACGGTAGCTCGCCGTCACCACCCAGCTTGAAGGTCACAATGCGGCCTGGCTCTGGTGTGACCGGCTTCTCGAGTGCCGCACCATAAATCATCATGGATACGTTACCCCACCCAGATAGCACCGACACATACTGCTCACCATCGAGCTCGTACGTCATTGGCGCGGCCGCAGCATCGCCAACAAGACGCTGATCCCAAACGCGCTCGCCCGTCGCCGCGTCGTAGGCCACGAACTCGCCACGCTTGTTACCTTGGAAAACGAGGCCGCCATCGGTACTGAGTGTTCCACCATTAAACGCCTGTGGAAATGGCACCATCCAAGCCGGTTCCCCTGCCACCGGATCCCATGCTACAAGGCTGCCACCATCTAAGGTTTGGGTATAGGCGATGGTGCCCTTGGGATACTCGTACGCCCAAGCGGATGCCGCGTCATAACCGGTGTTCCAAATGCTCTTGGCACTGCGCGATGCCTCGTTGTCCGCGTACACATAGGGCAAGGGCAAGTTGGTCGGGATGTAGACGAGTCCTGTGTCGGGGTTAAACGACATCGGATGCCAGTTGTGTGCCCCGGTAGGTCCGGGAATCACGACCATGTTGTCGAGTGCGATGGCTTCCTCGGTAATGATTGGACGACCATTCTCATCAACCTCGCCCGTCGTCCAGTTCTGCTCCGAGAATGGCGTGGCAGATAGTAGTTCGCCGTCAGCCGCGTCGAGTACGTAGAAGAAACCATTCTTAGGCGCCTGCATCACGACACGCCGGGGCTCACCATTGGCACCTAGCGGGAGGTCGGCTAGCAACATCTGCTGAGTGGCCGTGTAATCCCATTGATCGCGCGGTGTCGTTTGATAGTGCCAACGATACGCACCCGTATCGGCATCAAGTGCCAATATGGAGGACAGGAACAGGTTGTCGTAGGCGCCACTAAAATCCCCTTCAGGATCGCGAATAGACGCATTCCAGGGAGAGCCATTACCAACGCCTACAAGAATCTGATCGTTGACCGTATCGTAGACGATGGAATCCCATACGGTGCCACCACCACCATCGGTGGTCCAAGCGCCTGTATCGCCCCAGCTATCATTCCCCAGTTCGGCAAAGATAGCGTCGGAAGCCGCCCCATCGGGCTGCTTGTTTGGGTTGGGAACAGTGTAAAACCGCCATTCCTGAGCGCCGGTATCCACGTTGTAGGCAGTCACGTACCCACGGACGCCGAGCTCAGCGCCGGAATTACCAATGATGACTTTGTTCTTGAAGACCCGTGGCGCGCCCGTAATGGTGTAGGGCTTGGACTGGTCGACAGTGACGTTGCTCCATAAAACCTCACCAGTCGCAGCGTCTAATGCCTCCAGACGGCCATCGAAGACACCGACAAAGACCTTGCCGTTATGCACGGCCACACCGCGATTTACAACGTCACAACACCCCTTCGCCGCGTCCTCACCGGACACCTTGGGATCGTAGGTCCAAAGCTCTTCACCTGTACGCGCATCGACCGCATAGACCACCGACCACGAACCTGTCACGTACATGACGCCATCCACGACAATAGGTGTCGCCTCGGCGCCGCGGGGCTTGTCCATGGTGTAAACCCAATCCACGCCGAGATTTTGAACGGTATCGCCATTGATAGAAGCGAGTGACGAGTGACGTGTCTCGTCGTATGAACCACCGTAGGTTAGCCACATCTCGGGCTCTTCAGCCGCGTTCATAATGCGCTGTGTGTCAACGGCTGCCATCGAGCTTGACGCGTCTACCTGCGTCTCGGCAGGGACGTTGGAATCTCCGCACGCTGACGCCAACGCCGCCGCCACTAGACTCACCATCACTTTCTTGTAAGACATCTCAGATCCTCAGAGTTTTAATTGTTATGTCACTGAGTCTAGCCAATGTCTGGCGTATGTGGAACCGTCGTTACTTGGCGAGAAAACCCATGGCATCCTCTAAACCGCCTAAGGTCAGTGGATACATTTTTTCTTCCATGAGCTGGTTGGTAATGGCAATGGACTGGGTGTACTGCCACTCGTCTTCAGGGACCGGATTGAGCCAAACGCACTTCTCGTAGGTAGAGCGCAGGCGTTCCAACCACGCCGCACCAGGCTCTTCATTCCAGTGCTCCACACTGCCGCCGGGCTGTACGATTTCATAAGGTGACATGGACGCATCGCCGACAATCACCACTTTGTAATCGTGACCAAATTTATGCATCACATCGTGAAGCGGCGTTCGCTGATTGTGCCGTCTGATGTTGTTTTCCCAGACGTTGTCGTACAGGAAGTTATGAAAATAGAAATGCTTGAGATGCTTGAACTCACTCCTGGCTGCGGAGAACAGCTCTTCGCAGACCTTTACGTGGGGATCCATGGAACCACCTACGTCCAGGAATAGCAGAACTTTCACCGCATTATGGCGCTCTGGAACCATCTTGATATCGAGAAGCCCCGCATTCTTGGCGGTCGAACTGATGGTGTCATCTAGATCCAGCTCGTCCGCCGAACCTGTCCGAGCGAACTTCCGCAGTCTACGGAGTGCAACCTTGATGTTCCGGGTTCCAATTTCGACGCTATCGTCGAGATTTTTAAAGTCGCGTCGATCCCACACCTTGACCGCCTTTTTGTTCTTGCCCTGCCCGCCTACGCGAATTCCTTCAGGGTGAAAGCCGTCATTGCCGAACGGTGATGTGCCGCCGGTACCAACCCATTTATTGCCACCTTCGTGGCGTTTTTCCTGCTCTTCCAGACGCTTTTTAAATTCGTCGATCAGCTTTTCAAGGCCGCCTAACGATTCAATTTTCGCCTTGTCTTCATCGGAGAGTTGTTTAACGAACTCGGAGCGCAGCCAATCGTCAGGTATCAGTGCCTCGATGACATCGTCTACACCTTCGAGGTCGCGGAAATGTAGGCCAAATGCCCTGTCAAAACGATCGTAATACTTCTCGTCCTTCACCATGACAGCGCGTGACAGGTTGTAGAAATCATCAATACTTCCAAAGACTAGCTGCTTGTTCATGGCAGCGAGCAAATCCAATAGCTCTCGGGGTGTTACAGGCACACCACCGTCTTTTAATCCCTGGAAAAAATTGACGAGCATCGTTCGGCTCCCTACTGACTGCTCTCTCGACGATGCATGAAGGCCAGGCGCTCAAGTAGCTGAACGTCTTGCTCATTCTTAACCAGTGCGCCGTAAAGAGGTGGAATCGCTTTCGTCTGATCTCGATTCTTCAGCACTTCGTCAGGAATGTCGTCTGCCATCAGTAGCTTGAGCCAATCAATCAGCTCGGATGTCGATGGCTTCTTTTTCAAACCGGGGATGGCTCGAAGCTCGAAAAAGACCTCGAGCGCCTCCTGCACCAAATCCTGCTTAATCGACGGATAATGGACGTCGATGATCTGGCGCATCGTGTCGCGATCAGGGAAGTTGATGAAATGGAAGAAACAGCGGCGCAGAAACGCGTCGGGGAGCTCCTTCTCATTGTTAGATGTAATGATGATCACCGGCCGGTGCTTGGCTTTAATGGTCTCGCTCGTCTCGTAAACGAAGAATTCCATTTTGTCGAGCTCAACTAACAGATCGTTAGGGAACTCTATGTCGGCTTTATCGACTTCATCGATTAGCAATACGACTTGCTCATCGGCATCAAATGCATCCCAAAGCTTGCCCCGCTTAATGTAGTTAGCGATGTCGTGAACACCTTCACCACCCAGCTGTGAGTCACGCAGACGCGAAACCGCATCGTACTCATATAAGCCCTGTTGTGCTTTGGTAGTGGACTTAATGTGCCACTGAATGAGCTTCATTCCCAAGCCTGAGGCGACCTCTTCAGCAAGCATTGTCTTGCCTGTACCGGGCTCGCCCTTGATCAGCAGAGGACGTTGCAGCGCGACCGCCGCGTCTACGGCCATTCTGAGGTCGTCCGTCGCTACATAATTGTCAGTGCCGGTGAATTTCATAAAACAGCTCCCTTAAATCGAGACGTGAGACTAACGGACAATACGTGGGTTTACGAGTCGTTTTACAACATTTGAAGATTCATGGATCTAATGTTGGTTAGGACGTGAAGTGGACAATCTCACCGCAAGTAGACCGGCAATCACACCCAATAACGCTCCCACGGAAAGCATGAGAAAAGGTCCTAGTGCCGTATCCATACCGCCCGCAAATAGCAGATTAAAAACGCCCGTGATTAACGCGGGCGCCAGCGTGCTGGTGTCAGTGGCGGCATACGATGGCGCAAGCAATATTCCGGCACAGAGCCCTGTTATCGCCCCTGCCCAGCGAGGTGACAGACGTTGAAACCACATGCGGTAAAGCAATCGACAACCGAGCGCCGCTGACAGCCAGTAAATGATCAGTGCGAACAGGTAACTAGTGGTCGTCATCATTGCGCGTACGCTCCCCCGGCGGCATTTGGAGATAATAACCCGCATTGGTAAGGCCCTCGAGCACTTCTGCCCCCGTGCATCTTGCGAGCTGCTTTTCCGCTGTGATCTCGAGCGTAATCACGTCTCGAAGTTCGCCCAGCAGAGACAGCAATTCCGTAGGTAAGTCGTCGGTTTGGGTCTCTGTGTTGATAAACAAGTAGGTATCTGGCTTACGCTTCCCTGCCAATACCCGAACGTTGACGGCTGCGCTCATACTCTAACCTCTTCGTCTGGCGCGAAATGACTCCGCAATCTTGGAAAATATACCCAAAGGCTAATCGCGCGGGCGATAACAAACACCACCATCGCCCACCACAATCCGGCGAGCGCATGAGTGGCTGTCAGACTCCACACGGCGCCCAAGAATACCAACAATGATACGAGGGAGGCATTTCTCATCTCTTGCGTGCGCGATGTACCAATGAAGACGCCATCGAGCTGAAATGCGGGGAATGAGGCAATGACGTACACGGCGCATATTGGCAATAAGGCGGTCGACGACGCAATCACCTCGTCTATATCGGTTAGCAACGCAACCAGAGAACCTCCCAGGAGCATAATCACCAACGCGAGAATCAGCGCCGCCGCTCCGGCCAATACGGTTGTACGGTGCATGGCCAGCTTGAACGCTCGTTCGTCTCGTGCGCCGTAGCTGCGGCCGGTCTGTGATTCAGCAACGTAGGCGAAGCCGTCCAGAAAGAAGGCTGAAAACGCCATAATTTGAAGCACAATATGCGTTGCAGCGAGTGATATGACGCCGAACTTAGCGGCTTCGTTTGTGAAATACGAAAACGCGAAAACAAGCAACAAGGTGCGAATCATGATGTCCGCGTTCGCCGTCAGTAAGCGCCCCATTTGAGATAGTTCGCGAACTCGATCCGTCGGCCAAAACGCGCTCCATGACGTTCCAACATCGTGTTTCTCCGCCAGAAATTGTCGCAAGCGGTAAAACGCGACCACACAGGTGATGATCTCGGAAAATACCGTTCCGAGGGCAATGCCATAGGCGCCAAGCCCAAAAACGCCCGCCGCAAGAATATCCAGCAACATATTGAGACCGTTGAGAAAAAGCTGCAGCTTTAGCAGCTCTCGCGCCTCCCCAAGACCGATCCAGACGCCCATGATCACGAAGATCAATAGCGTTGCCGGCGCGCCCCATATACGGGTAAAGAAATAGGTTTTCGCGACGCCCTCAACCTCAGCATCTCCGGAGAGCAGACTGAAGCTTACCGTGCCAATGGGCCACTGGATGGCAAGCAACAGCAAACCTATGACTACTGCGATAGTGCATGACCGTCCAAAGATGGCACGCATCTCTGTGTTATCTGAGGCCCCATCAGCTTGAGCGATAAAGCCCGTTGTTCCCATACGAAGAAAACCGAAACTCCAGTAGACAAAGGAGAAGATAAGAGAGCCAAGGGCAATGGCGCCCAACTCTACGACGGAGCCTGTGTTGCCAATGACAGCGGTATCAACAATACCGAGGAGCGGAACCGATGCATTGGCCAAAATAAAGGGCCATGCCATAGCGGTGAGTGAGGCGTAGCTCAGGCTATCCGTTTGGGAGCTCATCGGTACTTTGAATTTCGTCGGGCACGGGCACTAGCGACGCCAAGCGATCGACCAGATGCTGTGTTATGACCGAATCACGCCAACCCAAAAGGTCTTTCGGTACGGGTTGCTGTTCTAACGTTGCTTGAATGAGCCGCTCAATATCCCTACCTGCGTACAGTACCTCGGGCGCAACGCCAAGCTCCTGCGCTCTGCTAGCAACAGTTTCTCCAAGAGTGGAGGCCCATTGCTTGTGATTTGAACGAAGCGGTGATTGCCAAAACGCTTGGTGAGGGGTTTGGTTATCGATAGCGCTAGACACAACCTCAACGATGCGCTTCCCGCGTTTTCTGATAATGGCGTCGTGGAGTCCATCCACCGACGAGAGCTGCGCTAGGTGCATAGGCTGACGCTTGGCCAGCGTAACGAGTACCTTATCGGGCACAACCCAGCTCCGAGGCCTGTCCAGCCGTCTCGCCTCTTCTTCCCTCCAGTCGATCAGTCGGCTAAGAATCGCCTGCTCCCGGAGGCTCATTTTCCAAGCGGACTTAAATTTTGCCGCCGGTCCGCGACCGCCTAGTTTCAGGCGAGCGGTATCCTCGAGAACCCAGCTCAGACGTTGGCTTTCTCGGCAGGCGTCGTACAGCTCTTCTCCTATCTGCCGAAGATAGGTCACATCCAGGGCCGCATAACTAAGCTGACGGTCCGTTAAGGGTCGTTTAAGCCAGTCCGATGTGGTTTCTTCCTTGGAAATCGCGTCACCAGTGAACATCTCCACCATGGCTCGATACCCCAGCCCGAATCCTCGTCCGAGCACAGCCAACGCCCTCTGGGTGTCAAACAACGGCGAGGGTAGGACCTGAAGCCATCGATCGAACACTTCCAAATCTTCGGTGGGACTGTGAATGAGCTTAATCACTTGAGGATTGGACAGTAGCTCCACTACCGGATCCAAATTAAAAACTCTCGTTGGATCAATCAGATATGCATCTTTTCTCCAGCAAAGTTGCAGCAAGGCTACTTGAGGAAAAAACGTATCGCGACGCCGAAACTCGGTATCGACGGCAACGAAATTTTCGGTTGCGTGGCGGTCTAGCACCTCAACGAGCGCCGTGTCAGTTTCTATCAGCTGATGTGTCAATCTTGACCTACTTCCTTTCGACCACCGAGGGCATGAGCCAGTGTCGTTGGGTCAATAAACTCAAGCTCGCCACCCAGTGGCACACCGTGAGCAATGCGCGTGACTTTAATGGCTCGCCGCTGCGCCAACTCGGCGATGTAGTGACCTGTCGCTTCCCCCTCGACGGTGGGATTGGTCGCCAAAATCACTTCCGCAATTGATTCCGTATCGAATAAGCCGCTAAGACTGTCCAGACCCAATTGTTTGGGACCAATGCCGTCCAATGGCGACAGATGTCCCATCAGGACAAAGTACAACCCGCGATAGCTACCTGTTTGCTCAATAGCCATGACGTCAGCCGGCGTCTCAACCACGCAGAGAGACGTATCGTCGCGCTTGGGGTCCCCACAAATCTCGCATATCGTGAGTTCCGTGAAATTTCGACACCGCTGGCAACGCTCTACTTTCGCAAGCGCATTCAACAACGCATCACCCAGGAGTTGCGCCGCTTCACGGTCACGCTCGAGAAGATGTAGTGTCATTCGCTGAGCTGACTTGGGCCCGACACCCGGCAAATGTCTCAAAGCCTCAATAAGCTCTTGGATCGCTGGACTGAGTTTCACTGGGCTATAACTCCACCAATGGGGGGCGCACTGAATCGGGAACAACGACGGCATCGAAATCTGTCAAAAGGGCATTTAAACAGTCGTCAGAATCAAGCGCTTGCCTCGCCGCAGACAGCCGCTGCTGCTCAAGCAACTGGCGTTGATACGCAGGGGTTTTCTCAGAGGTTTCACCTAGAACCACTTCTATCGTCACTGGCTCTTCCAAAACCTGCTCAATCGCGGATGCGAGCCCTCTCTGGTGACGCTCGTTGAAAAGCGCGGCATTGCCGGGCGACAGCAAAAAACACAAGGTCCTGTCGTAGGCAACAGCCAGTTCAAAATGCGATGCAACGGTATGAATAACGCCCTTGAGTCCCAATCCTTCAAAAAAATCAGGCCACGAGCCCGCGGTGGGCAAATCCTCATCCGGTGATTTAGCGCCCTCTGGAATAGCTATCGTAGCCTGAGGCTCACCCACAGGGGCGTTCAGGGCTTCAGTGTCGCTCACCGTTAGCGCGCTAGCACTCGGGAGCTCAGGCGCCGGACGAACATTCCCCGATAGTGACACATCCATGACATCTGAGGCCGGCGCATCGCCCACGTGGGTTGATGCCGCAGGCTGCTGATCAAGGACAGCTGGTGCTGCGCTAGACGCCTGCTCTGTCGAGAGATTATTCTCGCCCGACTGGCTAACTTCACTGCCCTTCGCTTGAGTCTGAGCGCGCTGCTCTGGACTGGCCGCCGGTTCCACCGGCATCACCGGTGGATCAGGCTTTTTTCCCGGGGGCACCTCAGAAGCGTCGGTCAGGACGACGGCAGGCCTGAATGCGATCATTCGCAGAACCGCCATATCAAGCCCACTTCGTGGGTCAGAGGCCAGGTATAAATCGCGCTTGGATGCGATCGCCATTTGCCACCATAAATGAGCATCATCCACAGTGATGTCCTGAGCCAAGGAGGTCAGCCTGTCATTTTCCGGTAACGTCGAATCGAGGGACCCTGGCACCGCTTGCGCCAAGCTAATCTGGTGCAGTGCTGAGGCCAATTCATCTAAGGTTCCAGCGTAGTCAGGCGAGTGCGACGCTATGTCCTCAATCACGGCGAGTGCTCGCTGCGAATCACTCGCGGTCAAAGCGTCCAATAAATCGAATACTTTGGTTCGAGAGACAGTGCCGAGCATTTGGCGTACTTCTTCAGCGACGAGGCGGCCAGAGCCATGCGCTATCGCTTGGTCGGTAAGCGAGAGCGCATCACGCATCGACCCCTCAGCACCCCGTGCCAGTAATGCAAGTGACTCATCGTCACAGCTCACCGACTCTTCAGAGAGCACATGACGCAAATGGTCAATGATTTGTTGGGGCACCATGTTCTTCAAATTGAATTGTAGGCAACGCGACAAGACCGTTGCCGGGAGTTTTTGAGGATCTGTGGTGGCCAATAGAAACTTAACGTGCTCTGGCGGCTCTTCGAGCGTCTTCAGTAGCGCGTTAAAGCTGTGATTCGACAGCATGTGAACTTCGTCAATCAGATAAATCTTAAAACGTGATCGGGTGGGTGCGTACTGCACGTTATCGAGCAAGTCGCGCGTGTCCTCGACTTTCGTCCGAGAGGCTGCATCCACCTCCAAGACGTCGACACTCCGACCTTCGGCAATCTCGATGCAGCTCGCACATTCCCCGCACGGAACAGGTGTTACACCCGTCTCACAGTTGAGGCTCTTAGCAATAAGCCTCGCGACCGTCGTTTTACCAACGCCCCGTGTTCCCGTGAATAAATACGCATGATGAAGACGCTCTGACTCCAACGCCGTCGTCAGTGCCTTGACCACATGTTCCTGCCCCACCATTTCCGAGAAGTTGGAAGGTCGCCATTTGCGTGCGAGAACTTGATAAGCCATTTTCGAGCCCGACCATTAATGGAGGCGACCCGAACAGCCACACCTCGGCACCCGAGTCGATAACTACCGTTGCTCCCTTCCGGGCCTGGCGGGGTTCACTATCTATCGCTGCGAGGGGACCGTCCGAGTCACCAGTGACCTTGCCCGAGGACAAGGCCGTGAAGTGTCTCCAATTAGGGAATTTGACGCAAGTGCAAAGGGCGAAATCGGCAACCTAAACAGCTTTAGGTCAAGCTGACATTGGTATGTTAATGGTGATAACATTTGAAGTTAACAGAATTAACATATGGAAGTAGTGCACTATGACATCGAGAATGTTCTTCACAACGCTCTTTAGTGCTGTGGGTGCCGCAGGCATTGTGCTGTTCGGCTCCAATGCGATCGAAGCCAATGTGCGACCCACCATTTCAACCGAGGCAAAACCCCTCCCCGTTGCTGTGGTGCCCTTTCGATTGGAAACCAGTTACACAACCACCACACGCTTTTTAGGCGTGATTGAAGCAGCTTCAGACAGTAACGTCGGATTTGAGGTTGCCGGTGTATTAAAATCGCTCAGCGCGCGTGAGGGTGATTTTGTCACTACAGGGCAGTCTTTAGGCCAACTCGACATTCGCCAGCAGGAAGCGGCGCTCTCACTCGCAACAGCCCAAGCAAAGGAAGTCAGCGCTGAACTGGAGCGCGCGAAGCTCAACCTCCAGCGTATTGATGCGTTGTTAAGGCAAGGTCTGATCTCGCAGAGAGAGGCAGACGATTCGCGGCTAACTGTTGACGCCACGAGCGCTCGGCTAGAGACCACACAAGCCAGTGTCCGGAATGCCGAAATTGTGATCGAGAAGAGCCAACTGATCGCACCCTTTGACGCGGTGGTTTCAAAAACGCTGCGCGAGCCCGGCAGTGTAATGAGTCCCAACGTACCGGTTTTGCGACTGGTTTCCGTGGGTGAACGGGAGGCCCATGTAGGGATATCACCCAAATATGCGGATCTTGCCCAAGTCGGCGAGACGTATGCGCTCTACCTAGATGACACTGTCATCTCTGCCCGGCTAAGAAGTATTGGCTCTGATGTGGATCCACAAACACTCACCGTTCTCGCAGTGCTCGCCTTGCCCGAAGGTGTGCCGGCTCGTGTTGGCCAGACCGTGGCCATGCAATTCGAGGAGCGGGTAACCGCTCCCGGGGGCTGGCTACCGCTGAGTGCGCTTCTTGAGGGGGATAAAGGTCTCTGGACCGTCCTGGTCACTCGAGAAAGCGATTCGGGAACCATTACCACGGCCCGCGAGAGCGTTGAGGTGATCTACAACGAAGGTGATCGAGTCTACGTACGTGGCACAGTCGCGAACGGAGCGGCGGTCGTGGCCTCTGGAGTACAGCGCTTGAGCCCGGGGTCACCAGTAGAAATCGTACCCAATATCCGCGTGATTAACTGAGCTCAAGGTCATGATTTCAAAAAGCCTCTTTGAAAATGGGCGGTACCTAGCACTGCTGGTTATTTCGATATTTGTCGTTGGGATCACCTCATACAACAGCTTGGGACGGCAGGAAGACCCCTCGATTACGCCCTTTGTTGCCACCGTTCAAACGTTTTACCCAGGTGCTAGCCCTGCCCGGGTAGAAAGCCTGGTCACCAAGCCGCTTGAAGATGCCCTGCGCGAACACCCTGACATACAGGAACTTGATTCAAGCTCGATCAATGGTGTGTCCACCATCATCATTGAGGCTGACTATTACTTGTCTCGCCCTGAGATCAAGCGAGTCTGGTCCGAATTACGAGGCAAGATTGATCGCGTTACCCCAGATCTTCCCGAGGGAGCCACCAAACCTGTCTTCGACGATGATCTCTTCACCGACTTTGTAAAAATTATTGCTATCAGCGCAGATGAAGGCATAGATATATCGCCCTCTCTCCTGCGCCGTGAGGCGCTTCGCTTCGCCGATGCCGCGCGAAAAGTCCCTCAAACGCGACGCGTAAAACATTATGGCCTTCCCGACGAGGAGATAAATGTCGAGATCGACGGCACCGCACTCAGCTCCCTGGGACTCTCGATTGATGACGTGGCGAGAACCCTTGCCTTAGCTGACGCGAGAACGCCTGCAGGCAGACTCGCATCGCCCAATAGCGCGCTGACCATAGAAGTCGCTGGTGATTTCGCTGATATTCAGGGAGTTAGAGATACCTTTATCAAAGCCGATCCTGAGAGCGTCTCAGGCATTCGAATTAGTGATGTTGCGACCGTCACCAAATCCGAAACAGACCCGCCTCTGAGACTGGCGCTATCGAATGGCCGTCGATCGGTGTTCCTCGCGGTAGAAATGAAGGCAGGCTATCAAGTTGATAAGTACAGCGCGCAGTTTGATGCTTTTCTTGAGGACTACCGAGCTAACGCGGCAGAAGGGCTTACGATAGAGACAACCTATGATCAGAGTGGCTACACCGAGGCACGGTTAGCCGGCGTCGCAACAAACATTATTGCCGGCGTTCTCATCGTTGTCGCGGTCCTGTTCGTAACGCTCGGCTGGCGCGCGGCGCTCATTGTCGCCTTGAGCCTGCCACTGTGCACCCTACTTTCCATGGTCGCTTTGAACTACCTCGAGGTGCCCATCCATCAGCTATCCATGACGGGACTTGTGGTCGCTCTCGGACTACTGGTCGACGGATCCATCGTCGTAACCGATGAAATCCGAAAGCGCCTCCTCGGGGGTGACGAACCACTGGAAGCGATGAAGCAAGCAGTTACGCGAATGACTGTGCCACTCGTCAGCGCCACCGCGACCACCGTGCTTGCATTCACACCTATGGCCATCTTGGAAGGCCCATCTGGGGACTTTCTTGGAAGCCTAGCCACCTGCGTGATCGTCATGCTAATTACGAGCTTGCTATTGGCCTTATCAGTTACCCCCGCTTTGGGGGCGCGACTGCTACCCGGGGCTATGACCGAGCGCCCTGCCTGGTGGCGATCTGGCATCGTTTTGCCAAAAGCACGGGACTGGTTTGCAACCTCCGTAGATTGGTCTTTGAAGTACCCATTGGCCTCAGTATTACTGGCCGCATCGGTACCAATCCTCGGGTTCGCCAGCGTATCAACACTCACAGCGCAATTTTTTCCTGGCACTGACCGAGATCAGCTCTACCTGCGCGTAGAAATGCCAAAGAGTGCCGGTATAGAAGCGACGCTGGAACTCGTCCGGGCACTTGATGATGATCTCAGAGCAGAACCACTGATCCGTCGGGTCGACTGGTCAGTGGGCGAGAGCCCGCCAGCCTTTTATTACAACTTGCGTTCCAACAAACGTAATACGCCCGAATGGGCGGAGAGCATGGTGCTCACGCATGACGAGAACCAAACCAATGCCCTCATCAGAAAACTACAGACCCAATTTGATCGGAAATACCCCCAGGCTCAAATTCTTGTCTTAGGCATTGACCAAGGCCCACCGGTAGACGCGCCTCTCGAAGTTGTCCTCTTCGGCCCCAACACACATACCCTAAGAGTCTTGGGTGAACAATTCAGGCAGCGCTTACAGGAGCTACCTGATATCACGCATACCAAGCTGTCCATTAGTCCCGCAGCACCCAAAATCGAGTTTCAACTCGATGAGGAGAAATTGCGACGACTCGGTCTGGAGCGCACACAGGTCGCAGTACTGGTAGACGGTTATCTGCGTGGCCGTTTTGGTGGCGCCGTCATCGAGGACACCGAGCAGTTGCGCGTTAGGGCTAAATTGGAGCGCGATGCGTGGCAGGACGCCGAACAGCTTCTCAATTTACAGATCCCTGTTCCCGGACAACTGGGCAAACCCCGATTTGTACCTTTGTCTGCCGTGGGGGAGCTTGAAATCGTTCCAGACGACGCTCCTATCGGGCGAAAGGACGGAGAGCGCATCAATAAAGTCCAAGCGTTCCTTACGCGAGGTGTACTTCCTGAGGAAGCGCTAAAACTTCTCAGACAATCCCTAGAGGAAAATCCTATTGCTCTCCCTGATGGCTATCGGTATAGCTTCGGTGGTGACAGTGGTGAACGCGAGGGGGTGGTCAACGACCTTATCGGACCTGTTGGGCTCGTGATGTCGCTCTTACTTGCCACCATCATGCTGACGTTTAACTCCTGGCGGCTAACCGCACTCGCCTTTGGTGTCGTCATCTGTGCTTTCGGGCTGAGTTTCCTTGCACTCGCGCTTTTCCGTTACCCACTGGGGATCATGGCACTGGTCGGCGTCGTCGGCTCCATCGGAGTGGCTATCAATGCCTGCATCATCATTCTGACATCCTTTCAGCAGTCTCCCGCAGCGGCGAGTGGTAATAGAGACGCCATGCGCGATGAAGTACTCGACTCGAGTCGCCATATTATCTCGACCACACTGACCACCTTTGGTGGCTTTTTACCGCTGATTCTCGAAGGCAGTCAGTTCTGGCCGCCGTTCGCGATGGCCATCGCCGGCGGGGTTCTGTTATCCACCATCATTTCATTTTATTTGGTGCCACCAGCCTATGTGCTCCTCGGAGCACCTCAGGACAACCGGATCGAGCGAGCCCAGCTCAAGGCGTCTCAGGAAGCGTTGGTATGAATCAATCTATGACGACCTACCATCACGGTGATCTTCGTAACTGCGCCATCATTGCTGCCGCCGAACTCATTGAGGCGACGGGTAGCTACGATATCACCATTGGCCAGGTTGCTAAACGCACCGGGGTTAGTGCCCCAGCGCTCTACCGGCACTTTAAAGATAAAGATGCGCTACTGACGGCTGTAAGAGAGCTTGCCCACATTGGCATCATGGAATACACCACTAACGCGCAGCATCAGGTGGAGCCTGGCACCCTCGCCCATTTGGATGCGCTGGGCTCTGCCTATCTTCGGTTTGCCCTGGATAAAAAAGCGTTTTTTGGGCTTATGTGGGAAAACCACGGAGATGCCGATGAACGGCGGGATGAGGCGCGTGCAAAACGAACCGGATTTCAGGTGCTTCACGAGGCGATTGAGCTCTATTTCCGGCAGCAGCGCCCTGAGTGCGTCGATACGTCGCTACAGACCGCCACGCTCTTATGGTCAACAGCACACGGTATTGCAACACTTCAACACAATCAGTTGCTAGACACGTTTGACGAGGATGCGGACCCCGAGGCCCTACTCCGCACCGCAACCCGAGCTATCTTGGACGTAGATCTATGAGTCTTTGCCCTAGGCTCGACTCGGTGGCGAAGGTTTTATACATTGCTGGGCGGTACTAGGTTTGTATACGCAATTTGGTGGTTTTACGCATGGTTGACGCCTCGACTCCTCTTTGGCTTGTAGCCTCATTTATTGGCCTGTGGCTAGGCTTTCGACTCAGCTTATCAATGCATGAAGGAGCGGCCGATTCACGCGCTCCCAATACGGCACGCGCATTAGTGACCACCTACTGCCTATCCATAACCATGATTCTCGTGGAGGTGGCTTTGAGCGAGTCCCTGCCCCCCACAATTCAAATGAGTTGTTTACTGATCGCCGCCGTCACCGCCATGATGCAGCTACTGCAAATCTGGACTGAAAAACCGATACCAGGAAAAGACTGTCAAGGTCGCGATATCGTGGAATAACCGCGTTTGATTGTGCGATACTTGCGCGCCCCGCGCCCATAGCACAACTGGATAGTGCACGTGCCTTCTAAGCATGAGGTTCCAGGTTCGAGTCCTGGTGGGCGCGCCACCTTTCTGCCACGATCTCAGACTAGGCACCGGCTAGGTACTAAACCAGCAAATTTAATGCTCTAATTTTCGTTGGAGTGTCTGATATAAACCAGCGCGACTGCGATGCCGTATCGTTTATGGCGGCTAGATAGCGGTTCAGTAAATCGAAAAAATGCGTAGCGCAGTAGGTTACCAACCAACGCCAGCCGTAAGTAGTGAAAACAGTTCCGGAAGGAAATGGCTTTGATCGAACCCTTTATCATATTGACGGCACTGCTGTGCGGGATGGCAAGCCGGGCGATTGGTTTCCCAGCACTGATTGGTTATTTGGCCGCGGGTTTTGTTCTGTACGAGTTCAATATAAGCAGCGGCCCTTTGCTCGAGGCACTGGCTGATCTAGGTATCACACTACTGTTATTTACAATTGGCCTAAAATTGGAGCCGGCCAAACTGCTGGAAACCAAGGTTTGGGGCACTACACTTATTCAAATGGCGGCTACACAGGTCGTTATGTTTTTGTTGCTCATCACGCTGAACGCCACCCTGCAGGAACTAAACCTAGACTACGTAGGAGCAGGTATTATCGCCCTTGCTCTGACATTCTCCAGCACCGTTTTTGTTATTCAGACCATGCAGGAGCGTGGCGAGGTGGATTCCAGCCACTCGGCACTTGCTATCGGCATATTGATCGTTCAGGACTTGGTAGCGGTTATATTTCTTGCGGTCTCCGCTGGTAAGGCTCCCACAGTTTACGCCATAGGCATGCTGGCCATTATTCCATTACGCCCCCTGATTCTGCGTTTACTGGCCGTCGCTGGCTACGGTGAGTTACTGACACTACTGGGACTTGCGCTGGCAATTGGTTCAGCACAAGTTTCCGAGCTAGTTGGCATGAAAGGAGATCTGGGGGCTCTGTTTGTTGGCGCAGTCCTCGCTGGTCATCACAAGTCGAAGGCGATGGCCAATAATCTGATGCAACTGAAGGATTTGTTCCTGGTCGGTTTCTTTTTGTCCATTGGGCTAGGAGGTTGGCCATCAGCGACTTTAATTTTCGTCTCGATCCTGATCGGTTTACTCGCGGGCCTAAAGCCATTGTTGTACTTTCCGCTTATGACACGTTTCCACACCAGTCCCCGAACGGCGGTATTGGCCTCAGGCGTGCTAGCAAACCATAGTGAATTTGGGCTTATCGTGGTCTCCGTGGCGGCCGCGGCGAACCTGCTTCACTCAGAATGGAGCGCTGCCCTATCCATAGCCGTTGCCGTCAGCTTCGTCGTCGCTGCGCCACTCTCATCAGCGACTCATGAGTTTTATCGCAAGTACCGAAATCGACTGCTCACTTTCCAATCCGCAGAACTGGCGAAGAGTTTCGAACCCACCGATGGCGCACGTATTGTTATTTTGGGGATGGGTCGGGTAGGCACCGGTGCCTACGATTCTCTGGAACCCCAGTGGGGCCAAGGGGTTCTGGGAGTTGAAGAGTTGGAGTCTCGAGTTGCGCATCATATCTCGGAGCGGCGTCGAGTCGTGACCGCCGATGCTTCCGATCCGGATTTCTGGTTCCGGCTCAACCTTAACGAGCTAAAACTAATTATGCTGGCACTGACCAACCATCGGGAAAATATGCTGGTCGCCGAGTTGTTGCGCAGCATGGGCTACCGTGGTGAGTTAGCAGCCGTTGTCCGGCATGAAGACCACGCGAGAGAGATGCACCGGGCAGGGATATCACCGTTTAATCTTTACGGCGAGGCCGGAAGTGGTTTTGCCGCCCATGCTAGCGAATTACTTCCGGCAAGCCGGGCTTAGTCGAACAGAATGCTCGGATTTACCATGGTTTTCATCTCCAGGACGTTACCATTGGGGTCCGAGATGAAAAACGTCTCTTGCTCAAATTCAGTGCCTTTAAATCTGCGATAAGGCTGGTCAAGATAATCGAACTCGCTGCTCTCGATTCGCAGTTTCAACGCCTGAAATTCGGCCTCAGGCATATGCGCACCAAAATGCGGAACGCTGACGTTGCCCATGTCCACATCATGGCGAACGCCGGGGAGACGCTCCTCACTCTGATGCAACGTGAGTTCATTGCCCCAGAAATTGATATCAATCCACTTACCCGCTTCGCTGTTTCCGGTCGCACACCCCAGAACCTGGGTGTAGAAAGGAATGGTAGACGCTAAATCGCCTGCGGGTACCGCTAGATGAAACGTATTTGACATAACAAACCTCGCGTTTTCGTTTTTATGGTGCTTCTTTCAGCTCTAGTGTCCGATGTAGCTACGAGAGAAACGGTTGGCCCTCAAGCTCATGGCCTAGAGTAAGTCGCCACCGGCGGCCATAGCGGTCGTACCATCACGTTCGTAGGCCCGCAGTACGTTCTTGCCGACTTTCCAGCGGTGAACCTCATCGGGGCCATCCACCAGTCGTTGACTGCGAATCGATGTGTACCAGTCCGCCAACGGCGTATCCCTCGAATACCCCAAGGACCCATGAAGCTGAAGCGCCGTATCCACTACCTGATGAACCATGTTCGCGAGAAAAATCTTGGCGATCGAGTTTTCCTGCTTCATGTCGAGACCATTTTCTGCCTTGTAGGCAATGTGCAGCAGCATCAGTCGGGCTTTGTAGATCTCGGCGGCGCAGTCGGCCAACATGAACTGGACGCTCTGACGATCTGAGAGCTTTTTCCCGAACGTCTCTCGCTCCAAAACGTGCTTGGCGGCCATGTCGAGCGCGCGCTGTGCTTTGGCGATATTGTGCATACCGTGACGCAAGCGACCGTAGCCCAGGCGGTGTTGCCCCATATTGAAGCCCTGACCACGACCTCCGAGCAAATTTGCCTTGGGAACCACCAGATTCTTAATTTCGATTTCGCAGTGAGCAGCGCCGAGCCGCTCCCCTAGGGGTGTATGTCGGTGCATGGTGTCGATATTACGGAGTATTTTAAATCCCGGGTTGGGTAACTCGACGATAAAGGTTGAGAACTGCTGATGCCTCGGCGCCTCTGGGTCCGTCTTGGCCATTACTACCGCAATATCGGCGACATTCGCTGAAGATATGTACCATTTATCGCCATTTAGTATGTAATTATCGCCATCTTCAACCGCACTTGTTTTCATGCCGGTCGCGTCGGCGCCACCCCCTTTCTCGGTCATGGCGTAGCAAACACGTTTCTCTCCTGCCACCAAGGGCTTGAGGAAAGCCTCATGCTGATACTCGGTTCCGTGGTGCAGCAAGGTCATCATTGTCGCGTCATCCGGACCCTGAGTATTCAGCGAGAGAGCCCCCAAAATCGACTCACCCAATTCCATTTGTACCAGTGCGTTTGCGAGAGGCTTGAGCCCCATACCACCCCACTCGACTGGGAAAAACGGGCACCAAAGCCCTTTAGCGCGCGCTTTTTGACGAAGCCCCGCTAGGATCTCGTCGTAGGTATCAACGGTCAGTTCCTTTTCAGCGGGTATACACTCTTCGTGAACAAACTCACGCACGATGTTGCGCACTAGTTTGGTTTCCTCGGGTATTTCAAAATCGATCATCAGTTGCCCTCTTTTTTTCTTTATAATCTTGCGGTTATAACAACTCTCACCCTGCCGACCCACTGACACTCTTACCCTGCGTCAGTCTTCTGCTCCCATACTATCGCCTCGTGCTCATCGTGCTTGCATAACTGAGCCTCAGCGGACCCTCAGCACAACAAAGCGGCACTCCGATCCCTCAGAGTGAATGTACGGCTCTAACCTGATTTGCTCGATAAAGACGAGCTTCTCAACATGAAGCTCAGTGATCAGATCAACAAAGTTCGTTGCCTGCCAGTAGTCGTCTCGAACCGTAAATACCAGCGCTCCGCCAGAGCGGGTCACGCGCACCAGCTCTTTAACCGCATCGGGCTTCACGTGCGTAGCGGTGAATGTGCCGATACAGGTCGTTGCGTCAAAGCTGTTGGATGGCAGAGGCAGTGACTCGTTCATATCCATTTTATCGAGCGAATCGTAAACCTGCTTGGCTTCCGCCTTTGCCAGCATGCCCGGTGAGTAATCGATTCCGGTCAAGCTCGCTGCACCGGATTTTTTGAGTAGCGCCCCGACGAGGCCAGTGCCACACCCGGCATCGAGTACTCGCATTCCCTGGAGTGTCATGATGTCCGATAGTAACTGCACTGCTTTCTGTGGACTGGTATAACCCCACTCCTCTAGCAGCTCCTGCTCGTACGCATCGGCCCAGCCGTCGTAGACACCCATGAGCTCATCTGTCGAACTGGCGGTGAGAATTTTTACGTGGATGTCGGCCTGCTTACCCATGTTCGCCCTGCCTCATGTTTATTTGACCTTGAGCATGGTCGCTGGCTAGCCACCAAAGGCCACATCTTGCACCACGATCCACAACGCGACAAAGCCACACATCAGCATGACCAAGACAAATGCCCGCTCTGTTGAATTTTTGAACATGATTGCTCCCCGTGATGCACTGGTCCACACAGTAACTGGCTTGGCGCTCATATTTCAAATAGGCACTAGGGAGACGGAAGTACACTCGTGACGTATACAGCCTCAGCGATCGGGAGTAATGCTGGACGGGACTCTACAGGTTCCGGCATATTTCATTACCCTACACGTTGACCACTACACTGAAATCACAGGGCACGTTATGAATCAGCCACAGAATATCGAGCATTACGCTTCTGTTAGCGACGATATTTTTATCGATACCGGTGCGACCGATCCTGTCTATCCGGAGATTTATCAGAGACTGAGCGGGTTTGATCTAGGATCGACCAACGCGTGGACTCGTGGACAACCGTTTGACTTCTACCGTCGAATGCGCGAGGAGTCCCCCGTCATGTGGAGCCGCGCACGCAAACCCGCATCAGGGTTTTGGTCGGTATCCCGGTATGAGGATGTAAAGCACGTCGAACTCAATCCCAACGTGTTCTCATCTCAGCGAGGCAGCATGAACATGGCTGTGCTGCCGCCCAGCGGCAAGGCCGATCGGCTGATGTACGCGGCGCACAACTCGCTAATTAACCTCGATGCAGATGTCCATCGGGACCTTCGCTTACAGCAGTCTGAATTCTTTTTCCCGAAATACGTAGAAACCCTGAAAGAGCGCGTGGGCAAGAAAATTGACGAACTGCTCGACAACATGGAGCGTGAGGGCCCGGAGGTTGATTTTGCCAAAATGTTCTCCACCGAACTGCCCATGTTCACACTGTGTGAAATGCTGGGTGTGGACGAGCAAGACCGGCCAGACATCATCAAGTGGATGCACTACCTCGAGCTGGCTCCCCAGTTTCTGACCCATCCTTTCCGCATGTTCATGGCAGAACCCATGTTCCTGTTTAGGTTCAATCAAATGCTCGAGGACATGTTCAACTACGGCGAGCGCGTAATGGCGGACAGAATCAAGAACCCGCGCCAAGACCTTCTCACTGTAATTGCCAATGCAACCCTGGATGGCAAACCGCTGTCTCAAAACTACCTGGATGGCTCCTGGCTACTCATCATCTTTGCAGGCAACGACACCACTCGAAACTCGCTGTCAGGCACAATCCGGCTAATGACGGAGTTTCAGCAACAGCGACAAATGGTCATTGACGACCCGTCTTTGATTGAGCGCATGTCGCACGAGGCGCTGCGCATGACGTCACCCGTTATGCACATGCGTCGGACAGCAACGCAAGACACAGAAATTGCAGGGCAACGCATTGCGGAAAATGAAAAAGTCATCATGTGGTACGGCGCTGCCAACCGAGATCCGTCCGTTTTCCCGAATCCCGATGTCTTTGATTTAACCCGCGATAATGTCGAAAAACACGTTGCATTTGGTCACGGTGTGCATCGGTGTTTGGGCAACCGTATCGCTCAAATGCAGCTGAAAATGGCCTACGAGCGCATTCTCGAGCGTTTCCCCAATATTCATTGGACGGGAAAGCAGAAAATCGAACCCATTATTCTGGTACATGCCATTTCCAGCCTACACGTGAATCTTTACGGCAAGGGTGCAAAACGTCCAACGCAGGTCGCGGTACCAGGCTAACGCGTCAATCAGGTGCTTACAGCTGCGTTGTAATGGGGAGTTCGGTCGTATTTTTTATCTCAGTTACCGCAATGTGGGAATGGATCTCTCGAACTAGGTCGCCACTCAATAAGGTATTTCTCGAGAAGTCCTCGTAGTGGCGAATATCCTTGCATATGATCTTCAGGACATAGTCCCAAATGCCGGCCATGGTATAGCACTCCACCACTTCCGGGTGTCTCTCTACCTCGCGCTCAAACGCCAACAAATTCTGCCTCCCGGTCTGGGTCAGGTTAATAGTCGCAAAGACGACGACTTCCATACCCAGCGCATTTCTATCCAATAAGGCCACCCGTCGTTGCACGACCCCCTTCTCCTCGAGGCGATTAATTCGTCGCCATACGGGTGATTGCGAACTATTCAAACGCTCTGCAAGCGCGGCGGTCGATACGGTTGAGTCTTGCTGTAACGAGGACATGATAGCCACGTCTTGCTTCCCCCACAAAGAAGACATATTTATTCCTTAAATACTCTTATAAAGAAAATTTGAGTCTTAAAATCGCATTTTTTGAGCAAAAAAGAAACAAAATTTCGCCTTTTACAGCACACAATTCTTTCAGGCATTAAAGCAAAAAAGACAGCCGACTGAGGGAACCCGCATGACGCATGCAACGCCAAACCTTCTCCGAAACGTACAGTTAGATGACAAATATGCGCCAAGCCCAACCCGGGTTTACCTGACCGGGATTGATGCATTGGTTCGGCTACCGTTGTTGCAGCACGAAATGGACACCGCTGCAGGCTTACGTACGGGGGGCTTCATCTCGGGTTACCGCGGAAGCCCACTGGGAGGGTTAGATCAGGCGTTATGGGCAGCAAGCGCGCATTTAGATGTTCACAACATTAAGTTTAATCCCGGCGTTAACGAAGAGCTCGCCGCAACCTCTGTGTGGGGTTCACAGCAGCTTGGCATTGTCTCAGAGTCTGAATACGACGGTGTCTTTGGCATGTGGTACGGAAAAGGACCCGGTGTTGACCGGAGCATGGACGTGATCAAGCACGCCAATGCATTTGGGACCTCTCCTCATGGTGGTGTGTTAGCAATAGCTGGCGATGACCACGCATGTAAGTCGTCCACGCTACCCCACCAGTCGGAACACATGTTCATGGGTGCTTCTGTACCCGTACTTGCTCCGGCAAACGTACAAGAAGTACTGGATTTCGGTATCTATGGGTGGGCGATGTCGCGCTTTTCTGGCTGCTGGGTCGCTCTTAAGGCAATAACCGACAACATGGATGCGGCTATGAGTGTGGACATCGACCCCGCTCGATACCCCATCGTCCTACCGCCCAAGGAAGCCATTTCACCCGACGGAATGCATGCCCGCTGGCCAGACCCTCCACTAGACCAGGAGCGCCGACTCAACCTTTACAAAATCTACGCGGCACGGCTCTTTGCGAGTGTTAATGGGCTAAACCGCATTGTTATGGATTCGGTGAAACCAACACTTGGCCTTATCACGTCAGGAAAGGCCTACCTGGATGTCATGGAAGCGCTGAGTTCCATGGGCATTTATCAGGAAAACGCCAATGATTATGGTATCAGGGTGCTCAAGGTCGGTATGCCCTGGCCTCTAGACCCTGAGATTATTCAGGTCTTTGCGCGAGGTTTGACAGAGATCTTGGTCGTTGAAGAGAAGCGTTCTGTCATAGAGGACCAACTGACCTCCCAACTGTACAACCTCGGCGGCGAGTCGCGTCCAAAGATATACGGTGAGTTCGACCACCGCGGCGAGTCGCTCCTCAGTAACACAGGCGAGCTCGACCCCGATGTTGTGGCACACGCCATAGCGACACGACTCGACCAACTGGGGATTCACCTGCCGTCGTCCAGCAGGTCACTGGCTAAGCGAGAAAGACCCGGCGAACAGACATCGACGAGAACGCCGCACTTTTGCTCTGGCTGCCCTCACAACACATCGACGAGGGTACCTGAGGGAAGCGTCGCTATGGGCGGCATAGGCTGTCATTACATGGCAACCTGGATGCCGGATAGAGACACACGCACCTTCACACAAATGGGCGGTGAAGGTGCTGCTTGGATTGGCCAAGCAGACTTTAGTACCCGAAAACATGTGTTTCAGAATTTAGGTGACGGAACCTACTTTCATTCAGGCAGCTTGGCGATTCGAGCCGCCGTCGCCAGCCAGGTCAATATAACCTACAAGATCCTCTTCAATGAGGCAGTGGCTATGACAGGTGGTCAAGCCATCGATGGCAGTCTCTCTCTCAGCGATCTGTTGCACCAGATTCATGCGGAGGGTGTACAGCACATTGCCGTGGTTTCCGAGGACGTCACACCGCGCAACCTGCCCCCGTTTGTTGAGGCATGGCAGCGACAGGACTACGACCAATTACAGCGAAAGTATGCGGAGATTGAGGGAACCTCAGTCATCGTCTACCAGCAGCTGTGCGCAACAGAAAAACGACGCCGGCAAAAACGCCACTTAATTTCGCCAGCCAAGACCAAAGTCTACATTCACCCTGAACTCTGTGAGGGCTGTGGGGACTGCGGACGTCAGTCAAACTGCTTATCCATTCAACCACTGGAGACCGAGTTAGGGACCAAACGGGTGATTGATCAGCACAGCTGCAACACTGATCTCAGTTGCGTTGAGGGTTTTTGCCCTAGCTTCGTGACTGTATCCACCAACGCGGAAAATGCGCCAGCGGCAAAGGCTGAGCTTCCTGAACCTGTGTTTGACCCACTTCCCTACCCCTCTGTCGTTGACCTTGATACCCCCTGGTGTGGTCTGATTGCGGGCATAGGAGGAACCGGTGTTCTGACGGTTAATTCGCTTCTGGCAATGGCGGCGCACATCGAAGGGAAAGGTTTCGCCACGATGAATCAAACCGGACTCGCGCAAAAATACGGTTCGGTGGTGAGTCATATCAAGATAGCGAGTACCCAGCGCGACATTCATGCGGTTCGGGTCAAAGCTGAGCAAGCAAACCTACTACTGGCCTGCGATGCCCTTGTTGCATCGAGTACAGACACCCTTTCAAAGCTCGGCAAGCACTGTCATGCAGTCATTAATACCCAAGTAACCGAGACCCGAGACTTTCTCTACACCGCTGATTCAACGGCTTCCACCGCAGAGCCAGAGCGACGCATTCGAGCCACCATCGGCGATAATCAGGTAGACGCCATGGATGCTTCCGCCCTTGCTGTTACGCTGACCGGGAATGCCATCGGCGCTAATTTATTCTTGGTGGGCTTGGCGAGCCAAAAAGGACGCTTACCGGTCTCACCTGAAGCAATCGAGCGCGCCATCGAGGTCAATGGCGTCGCCGTTCCTCTCAATAAAAGCGCGTTTAACTGGGGTAGACGGTTTGCCCGCCAACCTGAAAAGGTCCTTGGTCTACTGCCAACGCCCAAAAGCACCCAGCTGACTTCACTCGATGAGATCATTGCCGACCGGAGGGCGCGTCTGGTCAGCTACCAGTCAGAGCGGTACGCAACACGCTTCGAGGCGCACATGACGCGGGCCCGGCAGGGACTGAGCCATGTACCCGGCTCGGAACCGATCCTCTGTGATATTGCGCGACAACTGTATCGGTTAATGGCGCTGAAAGATGAGTATGAGGTAGCCAGACTGCTGACGTCTGACGGCGCCATAGAAGGCGCAATCAATCTGAATCAACCCGGAGTCAATTTCTATTTTGCTCCCCCCGTGCTAACGCGCTGGTTGTCGCGCAACGGTCGACCCGGAAAAATTCGTGTCGGTGGATGGGCTCGTTATCCGCTAAAAATACTTGCAGGACTGAAAGGCCTCCGTGGCACCGCACTCGACCCCTTTGGCTACGGCCACGAGAAACGTGCTGAACAAGCCGACCTCTCAGCATACCTAGATGACATTAAGCTGATATCTGAAATGGCAACCACCGAATCCATTGAATCGGTAACACAGCTCGCTGTCGCCCCGTCGCTGCTCAAAGGCTACGGACATATACGAGTACAGAACCGAACAACCTGGCTCGACCGACGAAATCGGTACCGAGCAGAGCTTCAGCTAGTACAACCACTTCGTTTATCAGATGTAAATTACAGAGGAATCAATGAATAGCTTTACGCACCCCGAGTTTTCCAGTCACGAACGTGTCGTATTCGTTAACGACAAGTCGTCAGGCTTGCAGGCCATCATCGCCGTGCACAGTACACAAAGTGGCCCCGCCATGGGCGGATGCAGAATGTGGCCGTACGAAAGTGCAGACGCCGCGCTGACCGATGTTCTGCGGTTATCACGGGGAATGACTTACAAAAACGCCCTCGCCGGCATTGATACGGGGGGTGGGAAATCAGTCATTATTGGGAACCCAAGAACCGACAAGACGCCGGCATTATTGCGAGCCATGGGTAAAGCGATCGCATCGCTCGGTGGCATGTACATCGCGGCAGAGGATTCCGGAACCTCGCCCGCTGACATGGCGGTCATGGCTGAGGTAACGCCCTTTGTCGCCGGCCTCGAATCAGACCAAGGCATTGGCGATCCTTCTCCCAGTACCGCGAAAGGCGTATTTTTAAGTATCTGCGAAGCCGTGAAGTTTCGATTTGGGCAGTCAGATCTGGCTGGTATAAGAGTTCATGTACAAGGTTTGGGGAGAGTCGGGTTCGAATTGACACGCTTGCTTGTTAACAATGGTGCCGTGGTCGTTGCGAGCGATATCAACGATGAAAGCTGCCGTCTAGCCCGCGACACGCTTGGTATACGTACGGTCAGTAACGATGACTTACTGACCACAGCCTGTGATGTTTTCGCTCCATGCGCACTCGGAGGCGTTATCAATCAATGGTCTATTCCAACGCTTAGAACTGAGATCGTTGCTGGTGCCGCCAATAACCAACTCCTTGACGATCAAGATCATGAGCGCCTGAATAAAGCAGGCGTACTCTACTGTCCGGATTACCTTATCAATGCAGGTGGCATTGTCGATGTTTACAACAGACGTCACGGTGCTACTCAAGCCGACATCGATAGTGCCGTAGCAGCCATTGCTCTTCGACTCAGGACAGCGCTCGAGCAAGCGAGGGCTCACAGCATGTCGCCCGAGCAAGTCGCCCGGGAACGCGCAGAGAACTGGCTAAATACGCGCACGGAAGTATCGGCTGCGTTTGCAGCTGCATGACCATATTGGAGAAATGGGGTGGCTGATGGGTCTCGAACCCACTACCTCCGGAGCCACAATCCGGTGCTCTACCTGGTGAGCTACAGCCACCACTGATTGGGCGATTACCCAAGCTTCCCGACCGTGGCGATATGGCCGAAAAAGTGGTCGGGGAGGAGGGATTCGAACCCCCGACATCCTGCTCCCAAAGCAGGCGCGCTACCAGACTGCGCTACACCCCGAAAAAGGCGCGATGTTCAACATCTCGCGGGCGGCGAGTCTACAAGGTTTGCGACCACTGGGTCAATTGCAGAAATCGCCTTTCGCCGACATTTGAATTCTGAAAGAATGCGCCAAACTATAAAGGGGGATTTGTATGCCAGCCATGCTTCTGGATGGAAAATACGTTGCGCAGTTAACCGAGGCCGATCTGACTGAGCGTGTTACCTCGCTTAAAGCAAAGACAGGCAATCGGACACCTGTACTCGCCACCATTTTGGTGGGTGATGATCCTGCATCAGCGACCTACGTAAAGATGAAGGCTAATGCGTGCAAACGCATTGGCATGGAGTCGCTGGCAATTGAACTCCCCGCCTCCATCAAGACCAATGATTTGCTTCGAGAGATCGAGCAACTCAACGCGAACCCCGATGTCCACGGGATTCTGCTGCAGCACCCAGTACCCTCCCACATCGATGAGCGCGCTGCCTTCGATATGATTGCCCTCGAGAAGGACGTTGACGGGGTCACCTGCTTAGGTTTTGGTCGAATGAGCATGGGAGAAGCGGCCTACGGGTGCGCAACGCCACAGGGCATTATGAGGCTGCTCGCGCACTATGAGATTGAGCTCTCAGGTAAACACGCCGTTGTCGTCGGAAGAAGCCCAATCCTTGGTAAGCCTATGGCCATGATGATGCTGCAGGCGAATGCAACAGTGACCATATGCCACTCTCGAACGCGGAATCTGGAGTCTCACATTCGACAGGCCGACGTCATCGTTGGCGCTGTCGGGCGACCCGAATTCATTCGCGCTGACTGGATTAAAGATGGCGCGGTGGTGGTTGATGCGGGGTATCACCCCGGCGGGGTCGGCGATATTGAGCTTGGGCCACTGGTTGATCGGGTTGCGGCTTACACCCCCGTGCCTGGCGGAGTTGGCCCCATGACCATCAACACGCTGATAATGCAGACCGTTGAGTCCGGAGAAAAAGCGCTAGCGTAACCGAACGCCAATGGGAGGGACGCGACTTGCTCTCAGAGATTGAGTTCAGGACAGTCACCGCGAACGGCATCAACTTGCGACTTGCAATGCAAGGTAGCGGTCCATTGGTTGTCCTCTGTCATGGCTGGCCAGAGAGTTGGTATAGCTGGCGACATCAAATTCCTGCACTGGCCAGGGCGGGTTACACAGCCGTGGCTTATGATGTGCGGGGTTACGGTGAATCAGACAAGCCCTATCCGGTGGAGGCCTATACCCTAACCGAGCTTGCCGCCGATGTGATTGGTATTGGCGACGCTCTGGGGTTTGATCGTTTTATCACCATCGGACACGACTGGGGCGGGCCCATTGCGCTGACAACGGCCCTACTCTACCCGGATCGCATCTACGCCACGGGCTCGCTCTCCGTACCCCACTTGACTCGATCACCACTGCCAACGCTCGATTTGTGGCGAGAGCTCTACAAAGACCGATTTTTCTACCAGCTCTACTTCCTAAATGAGGGGAATGCTGAGGCAGAATTCGAAGCCGACTTAGCGGAGTCCCTCTTTCTGGTCTACACCGCCATTGACGCCCGGGGGATTAGACATCAACAGCTGACTCAGGACGGTGGATTTACGGGCATCAAACCCGCTACGGCCAAGTTACTTGACGGCATGACTCGCTTTGACAGTTTTCCAAGCTGGTTCTCCCAAGATGATTTGGACTATCTCGTCACGCAGTTCGAGATCAGCGGGAAACGTGGGCCCTACAACCGCTATCGAGCGCAAAATATAGACTGGTACGAACTCGCACACTTGGCTGGAGCCAAAATTCAGCAACCCGCATTCTTCATCACAGGCGAGCTAGATCCGGTCAGTAGCTTCGTCCCGCTCAGTACGTCCTTTATCGATCATGTGCAAAAAAACTACGACAACCTGGTTATCGCAAGGGAGTTACCGAATGTCGGGCATTGGACCGCTGAAGAAGCACCGGCCCAAGTGAATGAGACTATTCTCACATTTCTGGAACAGGTGCATAGTGGCTAAGGACCAGGAGGCTAACCTCTCCGCCAAGTAGCGCCCGACGCACCGTCCTCGATAATGATGCCCGCAGCATTCAACTCATCTCGAATTGCATCAGCTCGCGAGAAATCTCTGTTAGCTTTCGCCTCAGCGCGATCAACCAGCATTTGATCAATAACCTCTGCCGCTAAACCATCAGAACCCGGTGCTGATAGCCAGGTCACTGGATCTTGCGACAGGACACCCAGCACGGCCCCGCCGGCAAGCAACGCTGCTTTTGCTGTGGCTTTCCCACTATCCGTTGCTTTGTTGAGCGCTTTTGCCAGCTGGTGAAGCTCGGCAATCGCCGCGGGCGTATTCAGGTCATCCATAAGCGCGCTGAAGACCGGTGAGAGATGCGGCTCTATTGGGCGGCCTACCTCAACATCTCCGGCGTTGCGCAAAGCCAGATAGAAGCTATCCAGCGTGGACTGTGCCGTATCGAGAAGCGATTTTGAAAAATTGAGTGGCGAGCGATAGTGTGCTGACAGGAGTGCAAACCGAAGTGTTTCGCCCGGGTATTGCTCGAGTAGCTCCCGCACGGTCCTCACGTTACCCAGCGATTTGGACATCTTCTCGCCGTCCATATCGACGTAGGCGTTGTGCATCCAAGTACCAACAAAACTGCCGTCGTAACCACAGCAGCTTTGCGCACGCTCGTTCTCATGGTGAGGGAAAATGAGATCTCTGCCACCGCCATGAATATCAATGTTGTCACCAAGATGTTGGTGAATCATCGCGGAACACTCTAGATGCCACCCCGGACGACCTCGACCGTAGTCACTGTCCCAACCCGGATCGTCATCGTTGGAGGGCTTCCATAACACGAAGTCTCCCGGGTGTCGCTTGTAGGACGCAACATCGACTCGAGCGCCTGCAAGCATGTCATCCAGTTGACGACCACTCAGCGCGCCATAATCGTCCATTGAGGTAACATCAAATAGCACATGACCCTCGGCCACATAGGCATGCCCTCGCTCTATCAGACGTGTGGCAAGATCCAACATAGCCTCCACGTGCTCGGTCGCTTGTGGTTCGATTGAGGGCTCTAGGTTATTCAATGCCGCCATATCTTGACGAAACTTATCGGTGAACTCCTGGGTAAGTATTGATATATCGGAGCCCCGCTCTCGCGCCGCCACAATAATCTTGTCATCGATGTCCGTGATGTTTCGAGCGTAGGTCACCTTGGGATACAGCGCTTGCAACACCCTAAACAAAGTATCGAAGACCACCACTGGTCGTGCATTTCCAATGTGAACCAAGTTATAGACCGTGGGCCCACACACGTACATTCGAATGTGCTCGGGATCGACTGGGGTAAAGACGGACTTCTCTCCGCCTGCGCTGTTCGTAAGCAAAAGTTCAGTCATTACCAGTCCATGTATCACGCAAACCGATCACTTTATTGAACACGGGTTTATCAACTGAATGGTCGAAACGATCAGCCACAAAGTAGCCCTCGCGCTCAAACTGAAATCGATCCTCCGGTGCTGCGAACGCCAGGGACCCTTCTACCACTGCCTGACTGACAACGAGGGATCCAGGATTAATCACCTCGTCCATGTTGTCTGACTTTGACGGGTCTTCAACATTAAATAGACGGTCATAACTTCTAATCTCTGCGTGTAAGCCGGTCGGCACATCAACCCAATGAATAACACCCTTTGCCTTCACGCCGTCATCAGGGTCCTCACCTAGGGTCTGTGGAACAATGGACGCATAGACCTTGGTTACCTCTCCCTCAGCATCGACATCGCAGCGCTCCGCTTCGATAACATAGCCACCTCGAAGGCGAACCCGCTTTCCCAGGACCAATCGTTTGAACTTCTTATTAGCCTCTTGCCGAAAGTCGTCCCTATCGATCCAGACTTCACGACTCAAGTGAACCTCGCGCTTACCCTTCGCCTCATCGGCTGGGTGGTTTGAGACCTGTAATACCTCGGGTTGTTCAAGATTGATAAGCTCAAGTTTGAGCGGGTTAAGCACCGCCATTGCCCTAGGCGCCGTGACATTGAGATCGTTACGAACAGCGCTCTCGAGCATGGCAACATCCACCACACCATCAGAACGCGATGTCCCCACTTCCTCACAAAAGTGTCGTAAGGCCGCCGCCGTGTAACCACGTCGACGCATACCGGCAATTGTTGGCATGCGCGGATCGTCCCAGCCACTCACTACACCCGAATCGACGAGAAGTTTGAGCTTTCGCTTGCTCGTCACCGTGTAGTTAACGTTTAAGCGAGCGAATTCATACTGCCGAGGTCTGGACGGCACAGGCAAGTTGTCGATAAACCAGTCGTAAAGCGGCTTATGATCCTCGAACTCCAGTGTGCATATAGAGTGCGAGATGCCCTCTATCGCATCTTCCTGACCATGAGCAAAATCGTAGGTGGGATAAATCACCCAGTCGTCACCCGTCTGGTGGTGCGCGACACGACGAATGCGGTACAGCGTCGGATCGCGCAAGTTAATATTGGGTGATGCCATATCTATCTTGGCACGCAGCACTCGAGACCCATCCTCGAACTCGCCTGCTTTCATCGCGGCAAACAGCGCATGATTTTCGGCAATCGAACGTTCTCTGTAGGGGCTGTTCTTTCCCGGTGACGTCAGTGTTCCGCGGTATTCACGCGCCTCATCAGCGCTCAAATCACAGACGTAGGCCTTGCCTTCGTCGATGAGATGGAGCGCCCACTCGTAGAATTGCTGAAAGTAGCTTGAGGCGTAACGGACCTCACCGTCCCACTGGTAGCCAAGCCATTTCACATCGGCCTGGATCGCGTCTATGAATATCTGGCTTTCCTTTTCCGGATTAGTGTCATCAAACCGCAGGTTGCAGACACCATCGTATTGTTCTGCCAGGCCGAAATTGACCGTGATCGATTTCGCATGACCGATATGCAAAAAGCCATTGGGCTCCGGCGGGAAACGAGTCACGACTCGATTCACAACCCCTGCATCCAGATCGCTCTGAATCTGAGTCCTTAGAAAATTACTGCGAGGTTCCGTGTCCATATGACGCCCTTGATGTGTGGGCGCGAGTTTAGCAAGCGAAATCCGTCACGTCAGTTTCCAACAACCGTGACAGGCTGGTAGTAATTTACTCGAATGCACGTTGCTGACCTTGTATCATGCGGCCTTTCCCAAAAAAGGCGGTATCAAACATGGCGATGACTCGCGTACTAATGAAAACCATTCTCGGAGATATGACTCTGGAGCTGGATGGCGATAAAGCGCCAGCGACCGTTGCGAACTTCGTCGAGTATGCTCAAAGCGGTCATTACGATGGCACTATCTTTCACCGCGTAATTAACAATTTCATGGTCCAAGGTGGCGGTTTTGATACCGACATGCGCCAAAGCAGCACAAATGCACCCATTCAGAATGAGGCCAATAACGGTCTAAAGAATGATCGTGGCACCATCGCCATGGCTCGCACCATGGATCCGCACTCAGCGACGGCGCAGTTCTTCATCAATGTCTCAGACAATGACTTTTTGAACTTTTCAGGCGAAAACATGCAAGGTTGGGGTTATGCCGTCTTTGGACGCGTGGTAGAGGGTGAGGACGTGCTGGATAAAATCCGCGTTGTTCCTACGGGTAGTCAGGCAGGCCATCAGGACGTTCCTAACGACCCAATTGTCATCGAGTCTGTCGCGGTACTCTCAGACGAGTCATGACGCATTCCCTGTTCATCAGCGACCTCCACCTAAGCGAGGACACGCGCCGTATTGAACAGGGACTAACGACATTCCTGAAGAAAGAAGGCGATCTCGATCGCCTTTTTTTGTTGGGTGACATCTTTGAAGCATGGATCGGAGATGATGATGATGGTCCGCTAGCCCGGCGCTTCGCAGACATCATGAAGCGGCTAGCCGATACGGGAACTGATATTTATTTCACCCGTGGTAACCGAGACTTCCTCATTGGTCAGATCTATCTGAATCAATTCGGTGCAAAGCTGCTAGGCGACTCGGTATGTATGGAGGTTGCTGGTGAATCCACCCTCCTCATGCACGGCGACCTACTCTGCTCTGATGACGTCGATTATCTGGCCTTCCGTGCCATCGCCCACAACCCGAAGTGGCAGGCGGAAATGTTGAGCAAATCACTCGAGGAACGAAGAGCACTAGCAAAACAACTCCGCACGATGAGCAAAGAGGCGGCTAGTAACAAGGCCGAGGACATCATGGATGTGAATGACGATACCGTTCGCTCCGTAATGGCCGAGCACGGTGTCAAACGATTGATTCACGGTCACACTCACAGACCATATCGACACCCAATGCAAAGCGCCGAGCGAATCGTGTTAGGCGACTGGAATAAGACGGGCTGGTGTTTACGTGAACGTGGGAGGTCGCTGGAGCTACGCGAGTTCTCGCTTTAACTCTCAATTTCAGACTATCGGCACGCCGCTGTGAAAGCGTATCTCGGTATCGTCACTCTCGATGAGCTCCTTTTCTACCGAGCGGAATAAGGCTAGACGCTCCTCCACAACGGTTACATCCTCTAGCCCTTTAGCCAGACTGATGTAGTCCGCAAAATGGCGCGACTCGCTTTTCAGTAGCGACGTGTAAAAATCTCGCAGCGTGTCATCGACATGCGGTGCTAATGCCGCAAACCGTTCACAAGAGCGGGCTTCGATAAGTGCCCCAACGATAAGCGTGTCCACTAATTTGTGTGGGTCTTTTTTGCGCACCTTTTCCCGGAGTGCTTGAGCATACCGAGAAGCTGTTACGGACTCGTAAGCAATACCTCGTTGCGTCATCAGCTTTAGCACTTGCTCAAAATGTCGTAGCTCCTCTCGGGCTAGTCGCGACATTTTGTTGAGAAGCGGTGTGTTGTCCGTGTAACGATGCATAAGCGACATTGCAGTTGCGGCTGCTTTCTTCTCACAGTTCGCATGGTCAATCATCAATACTGGCAACGACTTTACTGCAGCAGATAACCAGGCATCGGGCGTCCGGCACGGCAGAAAATCAAAAACGGGAGTCAAATCAACGGTCGACGGCATGGCTTAGCGTTGCGCTTCCTCGAAGAGATCGGGTGTCGCGAGATAACGGTCGTAATGGGCTGTCGACAGCACCCAAAAATCCTCGTCAATTTTATCACGGAGCTCAATGAGACTTAGGTCGGCCCAAGATGGATGAATTTGAAACCCGTACTTACTGGGGTCACAAATCTGACTCGCACCCGCCTTGAGCAGCTGAAACAGCCAACAGTATTCATCGTGCTCGTCGTTGTATCTCACCAGCTGCGTATCAAGCTGCCATTTCAGCAGCTCGCGATCGGTGACCGTACATTTATGGGCACAAGCCTGCGACAAAAACTTCGACAGTCGTTGATCAACAAATCGTTTTTCGTCCTGGGTGTAACCGTTCCAATGAATGACCTCGTGGCTAAATCGTTTGCAACCCCGGCAAACGCTGTCACCAATGCCTGTTGAGCAGACGCCAATGCACGGGGTCTTGATCGGCTTAAGGTTGGTGTGTGGTGGTTTACCCGTCGACATGACGCGAGAGTCTAGGATAAACATCGCATGAATGCACAGAATTGATCGAATCGCTTTAGACAGACCTGGTCACAAGCTATAATTTGCGCGCCAAAGAGCGAGGCGCCCTTTCAAAGCGAGCGCCCTCACAAATTCTGGGGAAGAGGAAATTTCAGTGCTTGAAGCTTATCGTGATCATGTAGCCGGCCGTGCGGCTATGAACATCCCACCAAAACCACTATCACCGCAGCAGGTCGCAGACCTTGTGGAGCTGTTAAAATCACCGCCCGTCGGTGAAGAAGACTACCTTATCGATCTTATTTCCAACCGTGTTCCACCAGGTGTGGACGAAGCCGCTTACGTTAAAGCTGCCTTTTTGTCAGATGTTGCGCTAGGTAATATCGAATGCCCGTTGATTGACAAAGTGACGGCGGTCGATCTGCTGGGTGACATGCACGGCGGGTACAATATCGCGACCTTGGTAAAGCTTCTAAGCGACGATGCACTGGGCGAACAAGCTGCGACGGAACTTAAGCACACCTTGCTCATGTTTGACGCTTTCTATGATGTTGCGGCCCTAGCAAAGGACGGCAATGCCAATGCGCAATCGGTTATGCAGTCTTGGGCTGACGCCGAGTGGTTTACTAAGCGAGATGAGTTACCGGACTCATTCAAAATGGTCGTATTCAAGGTCACTGGCGAGACCAACACAGACGATTTGTCACCGGCGCCCGACGCCTGGTCAAGACCCGACATCCCACTCCACGCGCGTGCCATGTACAAGATGGCGCGGGACGGACTTGAGCCGGAAGAACACGGCGCAGTGGGTCCCATGGCGCAAATCGAAGCGGTCAAAGCGACTGGCTTACCGGTCGCGTTTGTAGGAGATGTTGTGGGAACGGGCTCGTCCCGAAAGTCCGCCGCGAACAGCGTCTTGTGGTATTTCGGCCAGCCCGTAACAGGTGTCCCTAACAAGCAAATGGGCGGTGTGTGTATCGGGGGGAAAATCGCCCCGATTTTCTATAACACCATGGAAGATGCCGGTGCCCTGGTCTTTGAAGCGCCCGTCGAAAAGATGGGCATGGGCGATATCATCGATATCCGTGTTTATGACGGAAAAGTTCTGAACGAAGCTGGCGATGTTATCTCTGAGTTCGAGCTACGCTCGGATGTGCTACTCGACGAGGTTCGTGCTGGCGGACGAATTAATCTCATTATCGGCCGTGGTTTGACCGCTAAGGCACGAGAAGCGCTGGGCTTGGGCGAAAGCATTCTCTTTAGAAAACCTGATGTGCCCGAAGCGACGAATGCCGGCTTTACCCTGGCACAGAAGATGGTGGGCCGCGCCTGTAGTGTCGAGGGCATTAGACCTGGCACTTACTGCGAGCCCAAAATGACTACCGTCGGTTCTCAGGACACCACCGGACCTATGACACGAGACGAACTACAGGACCTCGCATGTCTTGGTTTTTCGGCGGATCTCACCATGCAGTCGTTCTGTCACACCGCGGCCTACCCTAAGCCCGTTGATATCGAAACACAGCACTCGCTACCTGACTTTATCCGGAACCGGGGCGGCGTATCGCTTCGACCCGGTGACGGCATTATTCACAGCTGGCTGAACCGTATGCTGCTGCCTGACACGGTTGGTACTGGCGGCGACTCGCACACGCGATTTCCTCTTGGCATTTCATTCCCTGCGGGATCAGGTCTCGTAGCCTTTGCCGCAGCTACCGGCGTCATGCCTCTCGATATGCCAGAGTCTGTACTTGTGCGCTTTAAGGGCGAGATGCAGCCAGGGATCACCTTGCGTGATCTGGTACATGCGATTCCCTACTACGCCATTCAACAGGGCCTGCTAACTGTTGAGAAAAAAGGTAAGAAGAACATTTTCTCGGGTCGTATTCTGGAAATTGAAGGCCTTGAAGAGTTGACCGTAGAACAGGCGTTTGAACTCTCGGATGCTTCCGCTGAGCGCTCAGCGGCTGGTTGCACTATCAAGTTGTCCGAATCGACGATTGGCAGCTATCTGAAATCAAATGTCGTCCTTTTGCGTTCGATGATTGCCGAGGGTTATGGTGATCCTCGCACACTAGAGCGTCGGGTTCGCAACATGGAAAAGTGGCTCGAAAACCCCGAGTTACTTGAGGCCGATGCTGATGCCGAATACGCGGCCATCATCGAAATTGACCTCAGCGAGGTGACAGAGCCTGTTGTTTGCGCTCCCAATGATCCTGATGACGCCCGACTACTCAGCCAGGTAGCAGGCGATCAAGTCGACGAGGTCTTTATCGGCAGCTGTATGACCAACATTGGTCACTTCAGAGCAACCGGGAAACTACTTGACCGGCACACGGGCGGTGTCGCTGCGCGTATGTGGATATGTCCGCCCACGCGCATGGACGAGTATCAACTCATGGAGGAAGGCTATTACGCTATCTTCGGACGTGCAGGTGCACGGACTGAAATGCCAGGTTGCTCGTTGTGTATGGGCAACCAGGCGCGTGTGGCGCCAAGGTCGACTGTTTTATCTACCTCGACGAGAAACTTCCCAAACCGGCTGGGGGAAGGCTCCAATGTCTATCTCACGTCGGCTGAGCTTGCTGCTGTGGGAGCCATTTTAGGGCGCCTCCCAACCCCAGAAGAGTACATGACCTACGCGGATGAATTGGATTCGATGGCGGCTGAAATTTATCGATACATGAATTTCAACGAGATCCAGAGTTTCCAAGCCCTAGCCGAAGACGGCCAGCGAATTGCGGCAACGCTTATTGACGACGTAGCCTGATCCGACGCTTCTCCTCCAAAAAAAAGCACCCTCCTGGGTGCTTTTTTTTGACGGCTAACACGCGAAAAGACGACTATTGGCCATTACCAAGAAATGGCAGCGAAACCTCGCTCACAATCACGCTTTAAATCTTCTAGGTCCTCGAGCCCAACGGCGATGCGTATCAACCCCTCGGTAATACCACCTTGCTGTTTCTGCTCGTCGGTCAGACGACCATGCGTGGTTGAAGCTGGATGACAAATAGTGGTTTTAACATCACCCAAATTGGCCGTTAGTGACATCAGCCTAACCGTATTAATAAACGCCCAAGCTCTGTCACGCCCGCCATCAACCTCAAATGACAACACACCACCAAAGGCCAACTGCTGAGCCGCCGCCAGCGAGTGATCAGGGTGCGATTTCAGACCACAATAATTCACTTTTTTCGCACCAGCATGCTGCTCTAACCACTCCGCTAAGGCTTGCGCGCGCTGGCTGTGAGCGTCCATACGCAACTGCAGCGTCTCCAGTCCCTTGCTAAATATCCATGCATTGAACGGGCTCATCGACGGACCACACACGCGGACAAAACCTCTGGCCTCTGCCATTAAGTCCTTAGAGCCGACTAGGGCACCGCCCAGCACCCTACCCTGACCGTCAAGATATTTGGTTGCTGAATGCATCACCACATCGGCGCCTAGAGACAGTGGACGTTGCAGCGCTGGTGTGCAAAAGCAATTATCAACCGCAAGCAGTGCGCCCGAGTTGCGCGCAATGTTCGCAATTTCTCGGATATTGCCAACCTCACACAAGGGGTTGGAGGGTGTCTCACAGAAGAACAGTTTGGTTCTTGGAGTGACGGCCTGCTGCCATTCATCCAGCTCACGAAGTGCGACGAACGTAACCGCTATATCTAATTTTGTCAGTACGTTGTTGAAGAGACCGACCGTGCTTCCGAATACGTTACGCGAGCAGATGACGTGATCGCCCGCACGCAACACGGTTAGGCAAAGCGTAAGAATTGCAGCCATGCCTGAACTAGTGGCTACGCCCTCCTCGCCCCCTTCCAGAGCCGCGAGGCGACGCTCAAATACAGATACTGTGGGGTTAGAGAAACGCGAGTAAGTATTACCGTCACGCTCGCCAGAAAAGGTCGCCGCCGCCTGCTCAGCCGATTCGAAAACAAAGCTCGACGTTGCGTAGATGGGGTCGGAATGTTCTTGCTCGAAGCCGGGTGTTAAGCCTTCCCGGATAGCCAACGTTTCAAAACCGGCATTTTTTAGCCATTCGTTTGACACCGATTAACTCCGATTATGAAGCCCAACAAGGGCACCATCAGCACGGTCTACCGAGTTATCGGAGCGAGCATCACTCAGTCCTGTGAGGTAGGCGTCGTCAATAACACCCGTTTGATATTGACCATCGAAGACCGAAAGCTCAAAGCCATCCACCAGGGAGTTACCCTCGCGGGAGCACTCAATGAGGTCGTCTATCTCCTGATAAATCAGCCAGTCAGCCCCAATGTGGTCAGAGATCTGTTCTACGGTTTTACCGTGAGCTACCAGCTCTGACGCGGATGGCATATCGATACCATAGACATTCGGATATCGGACAGGTGGCGCCGCCGAGGCAAAATAGACCCGCTTCGCTCCAGAATCACGCGCCATCTGGATTATTTGCTGGCACGTTGTGCCACGAACAATCGAGTCATCGACCAGCAGCACGGTTTTGCCCTCGAATTCGAGCGGTACGGGATTCAACTTCTGGCGCACTGATTTCCTGCGTTGCGTCTGCCCCGGCATGATAAACGTGCGACCAATATATCGGTTTTTCATGAAGCCCTCGCGGAACTTCACACCCAGCTCATGGGCCAGAGCCTGGCCAGCGACCCTACTGGTGTCCGGAATCGGTATCACAACATCAATGTCATGATCAGGCCGCTCGCGCATGATTTTATGGGCTAGCCGCTCGCCCTGGCGCATCCGTGTCTTGTAGACAGAAATACCATCCATCAATGAGTCTGGGCGCGCAAAATACACGTGTTCGAAAATGCAGGGTTTCAGCTTGGGATCAGCCGCACACTGTCTCCGGAAAAGTTCCCCACTAGCATCAAGAAATAGCGCCTCACCAGGGTCAACATCGCCTATGAGTCGGTAACCCAATACGTCAAGAGCCACACTTTCAGAAGCCACCATATAACTTTTGTGATCGCCCTGAGTTTTGACCCCTACCACAAGAGGTCTTATGCCATTTGGATCCCTAAATGCCACTAAACCGACGTTTGCGATCATTGCTATAGCCGCGTAGCCGCCTTCACAACGGGTGTGAAGCGTTGTTACGGCGTTAAATACATCTTCTGCCGACGGGATCAATTTGCCTTGCCGCTGTAACTCATGCGCGAAGACATTCAGTAACACTTCCGAGTCACTATCGGTATTCAAATGGCGTAAGTCGGTTTGATAAAGCTCGTCGGACAACGCCCCCGAGTTAGTAAGGTTGCCGTTGTGTGCCAGGGCAATTCCATAGGGCGAGTTGACGTAGAAAGGCTGAGCCAACGCAGACCCTGAGCTCCCTTGGGTTGGATAGCGTGTGTGGCCCAAACCAAAATTTCCTGCCAATTGCTGCATGTGGTTGGCTTGGAAAACGTCTCGAACCAGCCCTTCCCCTTTTCGCTGGAGGAACTGCCCCTTGTGGCAGGTCATGATGCCAGCAGCATCTTGGCCGCGATGCTGAAGCATGGTTAGAGCGTCGTAAATATCCGCTGCCACACTTTCGTCTGAGGAAATTCCAACTATGCCGCACACAACTCAGGTTCCTTCTGCGATGTCACTTGCATCATCCACTGTCTTTTCAAATAATCTATTTGGATCCTTGAAGAATTCCGACTCAACGCCACTACTTAAGAACGATTCAGTGATTTCAAGGTATTCTGCATATGCGCTTTCGCCAAAAGTGTCTTCCTGCCACTGAGGCGCTGCAGCACCCATCAAAAGACTTACCACTGACAATAAAACAACTCCACGGCCTACTCCAAAAGCCGCTCCGAGCAGAGAATTACCGAACTTTGTATGTCCGTTTCTTAATCTCGCAGAGAGACCAGCACCCACAGTCGAGAAAAACACAACGACCGCTGCGAAGACCAAGCCATAGCTAAATAAATAGAGCAACGAGTCTTGCGAAAGGTCTATTCCCACAGCAAATATAATTGGCTCTGCAGAGACTGTGGCGATGAAGTGAGCGAGGATCCACCCAAAAAGTGAAATCGACTCTTTAATAAATCCGCCCTTAAGGCCCATCAGCCCCGAGATACTGCAAACAACTATTATCGTCCAATCTATGAAAGACTCTGGACTAGTAAAAGAGACTATATCCAAACATTTACTCCCTTAGATTGGTGCAAATCTCACAATAAAGCTTTCAACGGAAAAATAGTCATTAATTGCAGGCTGGATATCAATAAGACGCTGCTTTTGTAGCTTTGGGCCTATCATAACTCTAAATAAGCGCTGATCGTCCAATATTATTGGTGAAACATAAGCCTTGTGACCCTTATCTCGCAGTAACTGGGAAATTTCCTCAGCTCTTTGTACATTACTGAAAGTTGCAATTTGCAGCTCCCAGCTAACTGGCAGGCCTTGATCGTCAAACTCTGCTCTCTCCAATGCCGACGACTGTTGATCTGGCTCTTCATCAGCGTCCACTAGGGCCGCACTAGGCATGGGCGACGCGATATCAACGGGTTGAGAGATCGGTGGCTGAAGCTCGGGTACCTTTGGAAGCACTGCTTGATCTACTTTATTGAGCACGGGCTCACGACGCTCTGACACCTCGACCTCAGGTTTTGGCGGCATTTCAAAGACGGGGAGCTCAAAATCATCAGCGTTTTCCGGCGTAACGAACACAATAGGCCAGAAGATAACTGCAATCGCAACAAGAACCACAAAGCCGACAAAACGCTGTTTAATCATGTTTGATCATCCGGCTGCACCAGACGCAAGCATTCAAGCGCTTTAATACCTTCCCCCACGGTAAAAAACGAGCCAAAAACAATGAGTCTCCCTCCATCAACCAGACTTCCCAATGCGCCCTCAAAGGCTGATTCGAACGTTGATTTAACGTGCGCCGTTCCAGAAATAAATCCTGCAACTACCTCCGGTGACTGCCCGCGGGCTCCACCGACACCTGTAGGTAGGTACCAATGATCAATGAATGGTTCGACGGCCACGATCATATCACGGCAGTCTTTATCGGACATGACAGCAAAGATGGCCGTCGTCGTTTGCACAGCTGGCTGCCGATCAAGGAACTTCGCTAGTTCCACCGCAGCGTCGGGATTGTGGGCAACATCGAGAACAATATCGATATTACCGAGTTGCAAAGACTCTCGTCGCCCACTAAGCACAATACTTCCCATGCCAGCCGCAACAATCTCTTCGTTAATCCCAATACCAGCAGTCTCAAGAGCTATTAGGCCCGCAGCGGCATTCAGAGGGAGAACGCCTGCTGGCAACGACCAGTCAATTGCCTCGTTGTCCGTGCTCTTAAACTGCGTTTCGTCGTACACGTAATCGCGCAGGGCCAAGATTTCGTGAGCACCGATTCTCTGCAGTTCTGACGAAACCGAGACGGGAGCTGCCGAATCGGCGACGACGCAGGGGCGTCCGTCACGTGTTATGCCGCATTTTTCAATAGCAATAGTCTCAACATCCGCGCCCAACCATTCTTGGTGATCCAAACCGATAGCGGTGACTACTGCCACATCGGCATCGATGATATTGACCGCGTCTAATCTTCCGCCCAAACCAACCTCAAGCAGCTGGAATGTGACGTCTAGCTTTTTGAAAATCCAAAGCGCTGCAAGTGTATTGAATTCAAAATAAGTGAGCGAGACAGCCGCTCGCGCCTGATCGATAGCCTCAAAAGCCTCAACAATAAGCTCATCTGACACCTCAGCCCCATCGACGCGAATGCGCTCGTTGTAGCGGACTAGGTGTGGGGATGTAAACGCGCCGACATGCACATCACTGGCGCATAAAATGGCTTCCATTACAGCAACGGTGCTGCCCTTGCCATTGGTACCCGCAACTGTGATGGTGGTAGCACTTGTATCCAGCAGCTCAAGACGCCGCGCTACCTCACCGCAACGTGCTAGGCCAAGATCAATCGCAGAGGGGTGCAACTGCTCAAGGCGTTCAAGCCAAGCGGCTAGGTCCAAAACTACCCCCGAGTTAACTTACGACGCCAGCTGTGTGTTCGTGAACTTCGCGAGAACCCGAGCTAATGTGTCTCTCATCTCAGACCGTGGAATGATCATATCAATGGCACCATGCTCAAGAAGAAACTCACTTCGCTGGAAGCCACGAGGTAGCTTCTGTCGAATCGTCTGCTCGATAATATTTGGCCCTGCAAATCCTGCGCGGGCATCAGGCTCGGCAACGTTGATATCGCCCAATAGTGCTAGCGAGGCAGACACGCCACCATAAATCGGGTCCGTCATAACCGATACGTAAGGTACGCCAGCGGCCTTCATCCGCTCGATCACAGCTGATGTTTTGGCCATTTGCATCAATGAAATCAGCGCTTCCTGCATGCGCGCGCCACCCGATGCGGCAAAACAAATCAGTGGTATGCCGTTCTCGAGAGCAACTCCAGCAGCGCGGGTGAACTTCTCACCCACGGCATAGCCCATGGATCCGCCATGAAAGTTGAACTCAAACGCTATTGCGACAACATCCATACCCTGGAGCGTTCCACGGAACGCAATGATGGCGTCTTTCTCACCCGTGCTCTTCTGCGCCGTACTCAAGCGGTCTCGATAACGTTTCTTATCTTTAAATTTGAGGCGATCAACCGTTTCTAGATCTGCAAACAACTCAGTGCGCCCAACATCATCTAGAAACAGATCGAGGCGTCGACGCGCGGTAATGCGCATATGATGATCGCACTTGGGGCAAACCTCAGCATTGCGCTCCAGATCGGGAAGATAGAGCACGGCTTCGCACTTAACGCACTTACGCCACAACCCCTCAGGAATAGTCGCCTTTTTATCCCCGCCTGTTTTCCGCACACCCGCGGGAATGATTTTATCGATCCAGCTCATTTTGGCTCCCTGCAAATCACGATGCGCAGTATACGTCGTTGACGGTTTTAGTTGGAAGTTGCCAAATTTACGCCGTTTCTGATGCTTGAGATCAGTGAATACGCCTCAGAGATGGCACTGTCGTGAGAACCACCAGCGATCAGATCATTGGCCACGAGATCAACCAATGCACTACCTACAACAATCGCATCAGCGCACCCCGCTACCGTCGCGGCAGTATTCGCGTCCTTGATGCCGAAGCCTACGGCTACGGGAAGGTCCGTATGCTGTCTAATACTAGCGAGATGGGCTTCGACAGCATCAGTGTCCAGATGCCCTGCACCCGTGACCCCTTTAAGCGCCACGTAGTAAATGAACCCACTGGCCTGCGCCGTGATCGTCGCGACACGCTCATCACTGGTGGTGGGCGAAATAAGGAATATATTATCAATATTCTGTCGCTGCAGTTCGGCGTTCATTGAGGCGACTTCTTCCGGAGGCAAATCAACCGTAATCAAGCCATCAATTCCCGCCTCAGCGCATGCGTCCGCCACGGCCGCATAGCCTTTGCGCTCGAGTGGATTGGCGTAACCCATCAATACCAAGGGAGTTTTCGTGTTCGTTTCACGAAACTGCTTGACCAGCGCCAGCGTCGACAGGAGGCTAGTCCCACCCTCTAACGCGCGTTCATGCCCCTTCTGGATTGTTGGCCCCTCGGACATCGGGTCAGAAAATGGTACGCCCACTTCGATAATATCCGCACCCGCCTCAACCAAGCTGTGCATCAATGGCACCGTCAAGGCCTCAGTGGGGTCTCCAGCAACAAGGTAAGGAATAAGGGCGCGACGGTTTTCGGCGCGAAGTGTGTCGAACAGAGGACCGAGACGCGACATTAACTGGCCCCCAGGTCGATGCCGTCAATTTCAGCAACGGTCAAAATATCCTTATCGCCGCGACCCGACAGATTCACGATGATATGTTGATCCGGTGTCATTGTGCCTGCCAGCTTTTCTGCGTAAGCAAGCGCATGCGCCGTTTCTAGTGCCGGCATAATTCCCTCAACCCGAGTAACCCTGTGGAATGCCGCCAGCGCCTCTGTATCCGTGGCGTCTACATAGTTGACCCGTCCAATGTCCTTTAGCCAGGAGTGTTCAGGACCAACACCCGGGTAGTCGAGGCCTGCCGATACCGAATGGGTATGCATAATTTGACCGTTTTCGTCCTGCATTAGATACGTGCGGTTCCCATGCAAGACGCCAGGGATTCCAGCACTGAGGGGCGCCGCATGCTCGCCTGTTTCAACGCCCTTACCACCGGCTTCAACACCGTACATGGCAACTCCGCTGTCGCTCAGAAAGGGATGGAACAAGCCAATCGCATTGGAACCGCCACCTACGCAGGCAACGAGTGCGTCTGGCAGTTTTCCGGTCATCGCGAGGGATTGCGAACGCGCCTCTCGCCCAATCACGCTTTGAAAGTCCCTCACCAACATAGGATACGGATGGGGACCGGCAACGGTCCCGATGATATAGAACGTGTTGTCAACGTTCGTCACCCAGTCGCGTAGGGCCTCGTTCATTGCATCCTTGAGCGTTTTTGACCCGGATGTCACCGGAATAACCTCAGCGCCCAATAGCTTCATACGATAGACGTTCAATGCCTGCCGCCTTACGTCCTCCTCCCCCATGAAGACCTGGCACTCTAGGCCCAAGCGCGCGGCAACCGTGGCACTTGCCACACCATGTTGCCCGGCACCGGTTTCAGCAATGACTCGCTTCTTTCCCATGTACTTGGCGAGCAGGGCCTGCCCTATCGTATTGTTGACCTTGTGCGCCCCCGTGTGATTCAGGTCCTCACGTTTAAGATAGATTCTCCCGCCGCCAATCATGTCTGACCAGCGCGCCGCCTCATATAATGGCGATGGTCTGCCGACGTAGTGCGCCAGATCCAGATCAAACTCACGCAAAAATACCGGGTCATCTTTTAGATCGTTGTAGAGGTTCTCTAACTCTGCAAGTGCAGACATCAGCGTCTCGGCAACGAACTTGCCACCGTAGATGCCAAACCGCCCATGCTCGTCCGGTACCTGTGCATAAAGGTCGGGGTTAATATCAATGGTCATAATGCAAGTTCCCTACCAGCCTGCTTCGCGGCGGCAATAAAACGTTCTAACGTCTCGTGATTTTTGATTCCAGGTTGCGATTCAACGCCACTGCTAACATCGACCGCATCGGGAAGCGCTATTCTAATCGCTTTTGCCACATTTTCCGCGTCTAATCCGCCTGCAAGCACACGATGTCCAATATTTTTTTCAGGCATCTTCGACCAATCAAACGTTTTACCCGTCCCGCCGTGCTCTCCGGGTACATAGGTGTCGAATAGATACGCTTTCGCACCTTTGTGCGCAGCTATCACTGCCTGCATCCGTGACGCCTCCACGACCGGTACGCTTTTAACATAGGGTCGGCCAAAACTTTCGCAGAATGCCGGTGATTCTTCGCCATGAAACTGTATTTGTGACACGTCCACTGTTGATAGAACCCGTTCTACCTCGTCCTGCGTCGGGTCAACGAACAGAGCATTGATGGACGTATATGGGGGTAGCAGGTCTACGATCGCCGCGGCACTGCGTTCTCCAACGAAGCGTTTGCTACCTCTATAAAATATGAGCCCAATCGCATCGGCGCCCGCATCAATTGCAGCGAGCGCATCCTCGCTATTGGTGATGCCGCATATCTTTACCTGCACGTCGGAACCCCCTTTCAAAGGTCGAGATTGTATCAAACACTGTGAGACAGAAGCGTGGCGGAGTTAGGCCCATCAGGAATATCGCACGCCTGAGGGTAGCCTACTGCCACTAGATACAATCCTGCGCTACTCGCTGTATCTCCAGACTTTGTTCGATCTCTTTCGTTAAATATCTGCTTAAACCAGCTCTCGGTTTTAAGCCCCGCACCCACCAGCATCAGACTACCTACGATATTCCGCACCATGTGGTGTAAGAAAGCATTAGCCTCAAGATCAACGATAACGAAGTCACTCTGCCGTGTGACCGAGATCTTGGATACATGGCGCCAAGGCGTACTTGACTGACAACTAGACGCGCGAAACGCACTGAAGTCGTGTTCACCTACCAGAACCTGCGCACACTCGTGCATTGCCTCTGCATTCAACGGTCGTCGGTACCAGGTCACCAAGCCCGCGAGCTGTGCAGACCGGGTCGGCGCATTGGCAATAATATATTGGTAGCTGCGCGAAACGGCACTGAAGCGGGCATGAAAATCGGAGTCGACGGCGCCTGCCCAGTGCACTGCGACTGAGTCGGGTAGCTCACTATTCACCCCCAATACCCATGACTTCAGACTACGCCCCACCGGATCATCGAAATGCACGATCTGCCCCGATGCGTGCACGCCGGTATCGGTGCGTCCTGCGCACCAGGTACGAATGGGCTGATTTCCGATGCTACTCAACGCAGATTCGAGCGTTTCCTGGACTGTTGGTACATCCAGCTTAGTCTGAGCCTGCCAGCCGTTAAATGCCCTGCCGTCGTACTCAACACGCAACGCTATCCGAGTGCCGGGCTCGAGCCTCTCATCCGAAAATTTCATTATGGTTATTCGAGACTGTCTAACAGCGATTGCGCATGCTCTCGCTGAGCGTCATCTCCGGAGGACAGCACCGTTTGCAGTAATTCAGCTGCGCCGGCTTTATCACCCATGTCAATGTACGCAAGCGCAAGATCGAGGGCCGTCTCGGCAGGATCTTCGGTATCAAGGGCGCTGGCTGCATCGGCCTCCGCTACTTCTGAGGGTGCTTTAGCCGCTTCCTGAAACTCAAGATCAAGCGATATATCCAGAGTGTCATCTGCATCTGCCGCGACAACCTCAGGCTGGCTAGATGCAGCCAACTCATGGGCCGTCTCGTCACCTTCGAGCGCTACTTGATGAGCATCTAGACGAGATTTTGCACTGGCAAGCGCCGCTGTATCACCAGTGCCCTCAATCTGCGCGACCAATGCACTCGCCTCGGCAATCCGGTCCAGCGACATGTAGATATCTAGCATCTTCAACAACCCTGACGCATTATTCGGCTCCGCTGCTGATGCAGCCTCGAGGGTGTCCAGAGCGTGCTGATGGCGGCCGTAGGCTACGTATATATCTGCTTCTGCGACCGCATCGGCCAGCGTTTGATCGGCAGCGTAACCAGTCAGCAGAGACTCACCATAGCCCCTTTCCGGGCCCGACGCTGAACCACTTTTTGCTTGAGCCCTCTCGTTACTGGGGACAGGCACCAAGTCATCAAGCCCACCGCCTAATGCCGATGGCGCACCCAGCTCAGCTTCGGCGGTGTCCTCGCGTCCACCCACCATGAGTCGATGTCGATTAAACCAACCGAGCGCTAGAACGCCAATGACCGCAACGATCCAAAGCCAGCCCGAAAAATTAGCCGAGCCGCTTTCCGATGCCGGTTGCACGAGTTGGGTCGGCTGCTCAGCAACCGTAGGCACTTCCGACTCCACCAATCCATCGGGTTGCAGTACGGCGATATTCGCCTGAAGTGGCTGATTGATATATGACGTCACTGTCATATTGCCAACACCAATAGCCAACGACGGTCCAGATATGACCAGACAGAGCAGTGCTACAAACTTAAACCGTATTATGTTCATAGTTACCGTTCAAAACCCCAGCAGCCTTATACTAACCATGTTCTCGGCGAGTTGTCAGAGGTATTTTTCGATTAACACTTCTGCGATCTGAATAGAGTTAAGCGCCGCGCCTTTGCGAAGGTTATCGGAGACCACCCACAGATTTAGACCCCGCTCATGACTAATGTCAGAACGAATCCGTCCAACATAAACAGGATCAGCGCCCGCTCCCTCCGACACAGGCGTTGGATAGCCCCCATCGGCTCTCTCATCGATCACTTCAATACCGGGGGCTGCCTCGAGCAATACTCGCGCCTGCTCGGCGGTTAGTGACTCACCCATTTCAATGTGTACTGCCTCCGAGTGACCGTGGAAAACGGGCACGCGAACACAGGTGGGATTTACTAAAACCGAGTCATCTTCCAGAATTTTCTGTGTTTCCCACACCATCTTCATCTCTTCGCGGGTGTACCCGTTCTCTTGAAAGGTGTCGATGTGTGGTAAGGCGTTGAAGGCAATACGTTTAGGATAAACCTTGGCTTCAGCGGGCTGGCCGTTGAGGAGCCGTGCCGTTTGACTTGCCAATTCCTCAACCGCGGATTTACCGGTGCCACTCACAGCCTGATACGTGGCCACGTTAATACGGGTAATGCCCACTGCATCATAGATCGGCTTGAGCGCCACCAGCATCTGGATAGTCGAGCAATTGGGGTTGGCTATGATATTGGTTGCCGAGTAGTTGGCGATGGCGTGCGCATTGACTTCAGGGACGACCAGTGGAATTGAGTCATCTCGTCGAAAATGAGAGGTGTTGTCGATCACGACGCACCCGGCTGCCGCTGCTTTTGGTGCAAACTCGGCACTAATTGAGCCACCCGCAGAGAATAGGCCGATGTCCGCCCGGGAAAAATCGAACTCCGCCAGATTTTGAACGGTGATTCGTTTGCCTTGAAACGACAAGCTCGTTCCGGCTGAACGTTCGGAAGCTAGAAGAAATAAGTTCCCGACGGGGAAGTCGCGCTCTTCCAGGAGCTCGAGCAGCACCTCACCAACAGCGCCAGTAGCACCAACAATGGCTACATTGTACGTTTTCACCACACTTCTCCAGACATTATGACAGGCTTAAAATAGCGTCCACCACGGCATCACCCATGGCGCTCGTGCTTACCGCATCGGTTGGGTCACTTGCTATATCCAGGGTTCGAAGACCCGTATCTAATACGTGCTCCACAGCTGCTTCAATCGCGTCTGCCGCTGCCCCAGCATCGAGCGAATATCGCAGCAGCATCGCAGCAGAAAGGATCGTTGCGAGCGGGTTCGCCTTGCCCTCACCCGCAATATCAGGCGCCGAGCCATGAACCGGTTCGTAGAGACCCCGTGAATCAGCGTTCAGTGAGGCCGAGGGCAACATTCCGATCGAGCCAGTCAACATGGCCGCCGTGTCGGATAAGATGTCGCCGAACAGATTCCCAGTCAACATGACATCAAACTGCTTGGGTTCTCGCACGAGTTGCATGGCGGCATTGTCGACGTACATGTGGCTCAAGTGGATATCAGGAAACTCGGCCGCCACTTCGGAAACCACGTCACGCCATAGCATCGTCACTTCCAGCACGTTCGCCTTGTCCACAGAACACAGGGAGCCATTGCGTTTCTGGGCGAACTGAAATGCAAGTTTCGCGATTCGACGAATTTCGGTCTCATCATAAACGTCGGTATTGAAACCTTTGCGGACCCCCTGCTCTGACGTCGCTATGCCGCGCGGCTCACCGAAGTAAATACCGCCGGTCAACTCTCTCACAATCAGAAGGTTTAGACCGGCTACTAAATTTGCCTTAAGACTCGATGCATCGGCTAGTTGCGGATACAACATGGCCGGGCGCAGATTACAGAACAAATCTAGATCTGATCGTATAGCCAGCAAACCACGCTCTGGACGCTCCGCCGGAGGCAAGGCATCCCATTTTGGGCCTCCCACCGCGCCCAGCAGAATGGCGTCAGCCTGTCTCGCCAGAACTCGGGTTGTTTCTGGGTACGGATTACCCTGTGTATCAATCGCGATGCCCCCAAGATCTGCCGAGTCAAATGCCAAGTCCAGATCGAATACGTCAGCAGTCGCCATCAGAACACGCTGCGCCTGCTCCACCACTTCGGGGCCTATACCGTCTCCCGGTAATAGCAGAATGCGTTGGGACATCAGATGACCACCTTATTAAACAACCAGGGTTGCGCCTGCTGATGCTTTTGCTCGAAGGCGGTGATGGCATCTTCACGTTGCAATGTAATACCGATGTCGTCCAGCCCTTCAAGCAAGCAGTTCCGTCTGAAGGGATCTACTTCGAAGGATGCTTGGCTACCGCTTGGAAATGTCACTTGCAAGCTCTCGAGGTTAACGGTCAATGCTACACCGCCATCCGATGTTGCTTGCTCAAACAGAGCATCGATAGTGTTCTCGTCCAACTCCAGGGGCAACAGCCCACTTTTAAACGCATTGTTCTTGAAAATATCCGCGAAACTCGGCGCGATGACGCAACGGATTCCAAACTGCACAAGCGCCCAAACCGCATGCTCCCGACTCGATCCGCAACCAAAGTTCTCCCGACTAAGCAGGATGGATGCACCCTGATACTCCGGCATATTGAGCGGAAACTCAGGATTGGGTTGTCGGGTCGCGCTCGGGTTTGCCTCGTCATACGGATCGAGATAACGAAGCTCATCAAAAAGATTCGGACCAAATCCGGTCCGTCTAATGGACTTTAGAAACTGCTTCGGGATGATCAGATCGGTATCGACATTCGCCCGATCAAGCGGAACGACTAGCCCGCTATGAACTTTAAACGCTTCCATTAGATACTCTCTACATTCGCTGGATCAGTGAATCGACCGGTGACTGCTGCGGCCGCTGCCATCGCTGGACTGACCAAATGTGTCCGACCACCAAAACCTTGTCGTCCCTCAAAATTTCGATTGGACGTGGAGGCGCATCGCTTGCCAGGCTCTAGCTTGTCGGCGTTCATCGCCAGACACATAGAACACCCCGGAGCCCGCCACTCCATTCCAGCTTCCATAAATACCTTATCAAGCCCCTCGACTTCTGCTTGCGCCTTGACTAAGCCAGAGCCGGGCACTACGAGCACACGCTCTACATTCTCGGCTTTGTGATGCCCACGAACAACGGCGGCTGCCGCTCTCATATCTTCAATACGCGCGTTGGTGCAAGACCCTATAAAGACCATATCAACTGGAATATCCGTCAATTTCATCCCCTGCTCGAGACCCATGTAGTCCAGAGCACGCTGAAGGGATCGCTTACTGGTGTCATCCCGCATCTCGGCCATCGTAGGAACCGTGCCGCTGATCGACGTCACCATCTCCGGGGATGTTCCCCAGGTCAATTGGGGCTCTATGGCCGATGCATCAATCACCAACTCACGATCGAACACAGCGTCAGCGTCACTGTGGAGGGTCTGCCAATAGCGCTCAGCCATGTGCCACTGATCTCCCGATGGCGCCATCGGCCGGCTTTTCACATAATCCAGGGTGACTTGATCAACCGCCACCATGCCTGCACGGGCACCCGCCTCGATAGCCATATTACAGAGGGTCATACGCCCTTCCATGGACAGCGCAGTCACTGCTGAACCAGCAAACTCCACCGCGCAGCCCGTCGCGCCTGCGGTGCCAATCTGTCCAATCACGGCAAGCGCAAGATCTTTTGCAGTGACGCCTGATCGTATTTCGCCATCGAGCACCACACGAAAATTATCCATTTTCTTTGTAAGCAAACACTGTGTTGCCAGTACATGCTCGACCTCCGAGGTGCCAATGCCATGCGCCAGTGAACCAAATGCCCCGTGCGTAGAGGTATGTGAATCACCGCAAACGATGGTCATGCCCGGTAGAGTCGCCCCCTGCTCGGGTCCCATCACATGAACAATGCCCTGGCGTTTGTCTGCAAGGTCAATCAGCGGAATATTGAAGTCGCTACAGTTTCCGTTCAGCGTCTCTAATTGAATGCGGCTCGTCGTGTCGGCTACGCCGGAATAGCCTTCCAGTGCGCGCTCGCTTGGATCAGTCGATACATTGTGATCTGGCACTGCCACATTGGCGCTGAGGCGCCGAGGCGCACGACCTGCAAGTCGCAAGCCCTCAAAGGCCTGAGGAGACGTCACTTCATGGATCAAATGACGGTCGATATAAATAAGGGCTGACCCGTCGTCTTGTTCATCCACGAGGTGTGCATCCCACAGCTTGTCGTAAAGCGTGCGTCCCATATCGATTTCCTTTCTGAGGCCGTCAACGATGAATCACGCTGCGGCTGGCGGTGCCGAACTGCCTGCTACCGCGCCTAGCGCGGCGCGCGATACTAGCACAAAACGGTACTTATGGGTCCATTAGGCGCCCTGTGGATAACTTTGGGGATCAAATTTTGGATTGTTGCGTCGACGTCAAAAAAAAATGACAACCCCACCCTACCGCCGTCTGCGATAAAAAAATTTATTGCGTAAAATCAAAGACTTAAAATTTGAGGGAAGAGCCAACTGTCTAACCTACCTGACAGGTAATAGCTTATATCTCTGAAAGTTATATGGGGACAAGCTTTAATTCGTGTCGGAAATACCGTCTATGTGAGTAAAACGCCAGCACTGGTGTATGTGTGGAGATCGCGCGAAATCAGGACCCAGGGTAGCGTCAGTGATGTCATCAACCTGATACGCCTCGAGAAGCGCGCGAGCAAGTTCAAATCGCCGATTATTGTTGGAAAAGTAGAGCACACCGTTCTGTGAGAGTCGGTCCATCGTCAGCTTAATCAGCTGCTCATGGTCGCGCTGCACATCGAAGTCCGTACTAGTGGATTTAGAGTTAGAAAACGTCGGCGGGTCTAACAATATGAGATCGTATTCACCCGTTTCCTGCTTCAACCACGTGAAGACATCGCTTCTAACGGCGCGATGCTTTTGATCTGACAAGCCATTGATTGCAAGATTTTCCCGGTACCAATCGAGATAGGTATTACTTAAGTCGACACTCGTCGAAAATCTGGCCCCGCCTAAGCCCGCCTGCACACTGGCAACGCCGGTATAGCAGAAAAGATTAAGGAAACGCTTTCCTGGTGCTTCTTCACGAATCCGCGCCCTAATGGGCCTGTGATCGAGGAAAAGTCCCGTATCAAGGTAGTCGAAAAGGTTGACCCATAGCTTGGCGCCGAGCTCGGTGACCAGACGACGCTCGTTGCGATTGGACACGCGCCCGTACTGCTGCAGGCCCCTCTGTCTAGACCGACGCTTTACCGCAACCTCCGCTCGATCCTCACAGTTAAATACCACCTGGATGGCGTCTAATACCTCCTCGAATCGTCGGTTCGCGTCCGCTTCTTTCACCGACTTTGGCGCCGTATACTCAGCCACATGGATATCGCTGCCGTAAACGTCAATCGCCACCGCGTATTCAGGCATATCGGCGTCATACACCCGAAAACACTCCACGCCGCTCGCGTCTCTCCACTTCCCCAGCTTTTTCAGGTTCTTTTTCAGGCGATTTGCCATCATCTGGCCACCCGCAGACAGTTCAGGGAGCGTCTGATCCGTCGCATCGGTAACCGTTGGTTCCTCCACAGTGCGGAGTCTGTTGTCTTCATCCAATGAGAACAAAAACAGCGCGATGTCCAAAGGACCACTTTTCATCTTGTAGTTCTTGTAACTCCGCAACCCAGTGGCACGCGCATGCGCCGCGTCAGCTGCAATAACCGAGGCGTCCCAACCGGCGAATTCGGTATGCATTACCTTACCCAGCGCCGCATACAAATTTGCGGCGGCAGCCGGTGTACTGATTCTCTCACCCCAGGGCGGATTTACGACCAACAATCCTTTGTCGAGCTTCTGGTGGGTGGGCTTCGCAATGTCTGACAGCTGCCTAACCCGCACCCGAACAGTGGACCCCAGTTGCATCCGCTGCGCGTTCTCCTCCGCCCGGCGTATAGCGCCTAAATCGCCGTCATAACCTCTGATCTCCACGCCATCAGGTAAAGACGAACGCGCGCTCGACTCAGCCTCCGCGAAAATAGCTTGCCATTGATCTTGACGATGTCCCAACCAGCCCATGAAGCCAAAACGCTCTCGTCGAAGCCCGGGTGCTATATTCAATGCAATCATCGCCGCTTCAATCAGAAGCGTTCCAGATCCGCACATAGGATCTATCAGACTCTCTCCGTTGCTGACTCGCTCAGCCCAATGAGAGCGCATGAGTATCCCTGCAGCGAGATTCTCCTTGAGGGGTGCCTTGCCCCCATCCAGCCTGTAACCGCGCCGATGAAGACTGTCGCCTGACAGATCGATACTCAGGGTGAGCTTGCCTTTATTAAGCTGCGCAACGATGCGAAGGTCCGGCCGCTTTGCATCAACAGACGGGCGCTGCCCTGAGTGATCCCGAAAGAAATCGACCATCCCATCCTTGATTTTCAACGCACCAAAGTGGGTGTTCTTGATGTAACTGGTTTGCCCTCGAAACTCCACCGCAAATCGGGTCCGCGGCGTCATATGATCGGACCAGCGGAGCCCTCGCGCCGCAGCATAGACATCATCTGTACTCGCAACGGCCGTCTCAGATAGCTTAAGCAGTACTCGATTAGCTAAACGACTCCACAAACAGGCGCGATAGGCAACGGCGAGGGTCCCGCTAAAAAAAACACCAGCGGGCGTCTCTCTGGCTTCTTGAGCACCCAGCTGCCGCAGCTCATCGACCAGAAGCGTCCCAAGGCCGACCGGGCAGGTTGCGAGAAATGAGAACTGATTACTCATAAAGGCGACTCAAGGTCATTGATCTCACGCAATGTAGTCCTCCACTCGCGATATTGCTGCTCAAGCGTTCCCGAGAGGCGAAAAACCTGCTGGTTGGCATAGACTGCGGTCGCACGTGCTTCATTCTCCAACTCCAGGACCAACTCAAAGAGCTCCTGCTCGTGAATCTTAAGTGATCGATGTGCCGCATAGACGGCCTGCAAACGAGTGAACGTCGATTCGTTGCGCAGGGTTTCACGACTAATTCCCTGCTGCTGACGAAACTCTAACCAGTCGAGCTGTTCCTTACTGGCCTTTAACCACAGGTGATACGCGCCGTTGAGTTTCTCTGCAACACGGACCAACTGTTCATCGATCGTATCCACAAACAACAACTCGTAATCTCGTAGCCGGCTCAGTCGAGCCAGCATGGGATCTGCATCACTGGGCTCACGGCATACGGCAAATAGGCCGGCATCCTGACATAAGTAATCGGGAAATGCCTCTGGAATCAGTTCACTCGCATAGCGAAGTGAGGACACCGCACGCAAATAGGGCTCACTAATGGACTTTGATGAGAGTGCGTCAGCAATATCATTGTGGACGGCGATGAAGAGATCAGCGAAAGGATCCTTTAAGTCGTTGCTATAATCTTCGCCAGTCGACGTATCGCGATAGGACTGAGACAGCAACAGCTCGCCAGAGACCGTGCGGACAGTCACTTTGAGCCTGAGTTCGCGCCCATCAGATTCAAGTACCTCGAGATACGCTGTCAGCTGAGGTATCACAGAGGGCTCAGGAAACAATCGCACCACTCCCCAGCCAGCGGCTGTTTCAAATTCCTCCCGAAGCCGGTTACCAATCAAGAGCGCCTCAGTCTCTCTGAACGCTGCCTCCATGTCAGTGCCACTTCTGTTTTGGACCCTTGTCTCGACCGAGATCCCCACATCAAAGGGGCCCGGCACGCCCCCCCAAGGGGAGGCTGACTGTGTTACTGACCTAAAAGGCCCATCCGACGCTATTGCGACCGAAACGATAGGGAGATTGAGCATCGTCAGGATGAGGACGAGACAGTGAGCTCCAACATACGGTTTTTTTTGATTGGCTGTTAATCTCATTACTGCGTAGAGCAAACCTTACCCCGCGTTAACGTCCGCTCGCAGCGGTACCCAAGGGCATCAGGATCGTAAGGGGCGAAATACTGACTGACGACCATAGGAAAACGAGTCGCAGTTGTTTCTACAGAGGTCACCATGAGAAGCGTATCGGTCTCTTTAGCCATCGACAGTCGATGTGTCACGTCTAATCCTTCTTCCAGCTCGATGGCGAAGTACAGCTGATCACCATCCCAGCCACAACGCTGGATACCGAGTGTATCGACGGTGACACCGAGACCTGACCCATCGTACTCGCAGACCAGTGCAAAGCTTTTATCCCGCTTTACCCTAATACGACTGTCGCTCTGGATAACCTCCAAAAGCACTGGCTCGGTAATGATCTCCGCCAGTCGAGCCAATGTAATCAGATCTCTTTGGTCAGGGAGCGGACTCCCTGCAAATCCGCGCCCCTCCTCGGCGAGCCTGGCACGGCGCGTAGCCTCTCGCTGAACTCTACGGGCAATCGAGCTCAATTGGTCTTGAAGATTATCACTGCGAGCGAAATCGATTTCCCAGTGCCCCGCCATGTTGACCGGGGTTGCGACGCGAGTCACTGCCTCGCTATGACGCTCTTGAGCACATCCGACGGACAGACATATGAAGCAGAGAATCACCACGTATCGCTTGATCATTTTAAAATCAGTCACTCCAGCGGTGCGCGTTACGCAAGCGACTCTCTCAGTTGAAACTTGAGGACTTTACCGGCGGGATTGCGCGGGAGTGCATCCACCAGGTGTAGGCGCAGCGGTAGCTTGTAACGCGCTAGCTTTGCCTCTGCGAAGCCGCGTAATTCTTCAAGTGTCAGATCAGCATCCGGGGCAAGCGCAGCGACCGCGGTTACCGCCTCCCCCCATGTGTCATCCGGTAACCCAATGACCGCAACTTCAGCTATGGCGGGGTGCTCAAACAATACACTCTCGACCTCCGCTGGGTATACGTTTTCGCCACCTGATATCACCATATCTTTAAGCCTGTCGCAGATATAGAGATACCCCTCCTCGTCCAGATATCCAACGTCACCTGAGTGGAACCAACCCAGTTCGTCAATCGCACTGGCAGTCGCATCAGGTCGGTTCCAATAGCCCTTCATAATGTTAGGACCTTTAATACATATTTCGCCCCGCTCATTCGCGGCGACCGGTGAATTGGAGCCGTCAACAATGCGAATATCGGTGTGCACAGGTGGAAGACCCGCCGACCCGAGTTTCTCCAAACAGCGCTGTGGCCCAAGGAACGATGCAAAGGGACTTGTCTCTGTTAAACCATAACCTTGGCAGAAACTGATACCCCTCTCGCCGTACAGCGAAATCAACGACTCGGGGCAAGGCGCCGCCCCAACAATCAAGATATCAATGGAGGAAAGGTCCGTTTTTGAAAACGCGGGGTGCTGTGACATGAATAAAAACATGGCCGGAGCACCAAACATATGTGTCACTTTATGTCGTTCGATTGCCGCTAAAACGGCCTCAGGGTCAAAGTGACGCAACAGGACGAGCGGACTGCCCATCTGGAAGGCAGAGATCGTCATAACGTTCAAACCGCCGATATGGAACAACGGCGCGGCGGTGAGCAACACGTCCGTATTTTTTGCACCAAAGGCCAAATTCGCATTGACGTTGTTCCAGACAATATTGCCGTGAGTCAACATCGCACCTTTTGGCAAACCCGTGGTGCCAGAGGTGTACATGATGAGCAGGGTGTCATGCGCGCTCGAGCTTGCAATGTCGGACGTCGCTTCGGCTTCTGCCGTCGCCTGCTCAAGACAGTCATAGCCAGGTGGTGTGCCCTCGACCGCAAAATAGTGATGACATGGAAGTCGATCACGAACACTGTCGATTACCTCAGTGAGCTCGGGATCGACAATCAAAGAGTGCACGCCCGCATCGCCAATGATGAAAGCGAGCTCTTCGCCGGTTAATCTGAAATTCAGGGGGACAAACACAGCGCCCAAACTAATCGTGGCAAACATCGTTTCAATGAAGCCGGGCTGATTAAAACCGAGAAAGCCAACGCGATCACCAACGCATACGCCCCGGCTTCGCAACACGCCAGCCTGCTTACGAACACGCGATGCGAATTCTCCGTAGGTAGTGGTCTTCCCCTCGAAAATGATGGCCGTATTACTCGGGTTTTGCTCAGCCTGTTTTATCACCTGCGCTGCAACATTAAAGTTGGGTTCGGGGCGGTGCATAGGGGTCTACCTCTTATTCACGTTTATTTTTATCGAGTTACGGGGTGTGTTGACGTTCAGACAACGCTGTCTGAATGATGCAGCGCGCAAAGGATCAAATGACCCTCGCCTCACCCCAGGTATTGAATCCCGCTATGGATGGCGTTCCCGGCAGGTACATCTGCTCAATGGAATCAATTCCAAAACCTGCGTTCAGTAGGAGTTGTTTCGTATCTCGCGTGATATGACAACCACCAAACAAGCGCTTCCAGACGGGGTTCACTCGACGTTGCCACTTAGCCACTGGCTCATCGGGCGCAATGCCATGCTCACAGAAAAACAAGGTACCATCGGGTTTCAACATGCGACGGGCCTCCGCCAGCGCCACATCGGGATTCGGTACGGTACACAACGTAAAGGTAATCAGCACAGAGTCGAAAGACCCGCTCTCAAGCGGTATGTCCTCAGCAGAACCCTGAATGAATTCGACGTTAACGTTGGCTTGATCTGCCCTTTCGGCGGCCAAATCCCAGGATTTACTGCAGGGATCAATGCCCACGACTTTATCGACACGATCAGCCTGATAGTGAGGAAGGTTGTGTCCCGCACCAATGCCAAACTCCAGAACCCGACCATGGGCGCGAGGAACTACCTTTTGCCGCTGCCGTATCACTGGTTTGGTTCCGCATGCGCAAGTCACCAGTCGCGGTACAACATAATCGTTATAAAGCCCCATAAAACCCCCTGTTCTCGATCTTATTAAAATCTAATCTATGTATGCCTCTGAGTCGATCACACGCATCTCAGCTTCGATCCAGGACTCAATACGCTTCATAAATGCAATCGCATCTTCACCCTCTTCAGGTTTGAGGGCCGGACCAATTGAGATATCAACCCTTCCCGGCACAAAGCGCCAAGTCTTCCTGGGCCAACACCGACCGGTCGCGGCTGCAACGGGCACTACGACGGCTTCAGTCTCCAGTGCAAGCCTCGCTGCACCTGATTTATAGAGAAGCTGATCGCCGCGCGCCGCGCGGGTTCCCTCGGGAAACATGATTATCCATTTACCCTGATCCATTAGCTTCGCGCCGATCCTCGCGACACGCTGCCATGCATCTCCCTTGGCGCTCCGATCAATTGGCACCATATGCAGACGACCAATCGCCCAGCCAAAAAAAGGCACCCAGTTGAGTTCCTTTTTGTATACGTAGGCGACGGGGTTGGTCATAACGCTCGGAAAGAGAAAGGTTTCATATGTTGACTGATGCTTACTGCAGATAATGACACGATTCCCTGGTGCAGCAGCGAGTAGATTGTCGTAACCCTTGACCGTAGATGTAACGCCGCCAACATATTTAGTTGCGGCTATGGCCAGCTGAAGCCAGGGTCTGCCAATCCAAAAATAGGTCACTCGATACGGCGCAATAAACGAAGAGATTACCAACACCGTGGCAAGCGGTATGACGGTAACGGCCATAATCAAAAAAACCAGAGCGGAACGAATAGCCAGCACGAAAATCCCCCATCGACATCTACACGGCGCGCTTGGATAGTATCAAGCTCGAGCTCCCGAGCAAGCACTTACAAAAACAGGTCAATGCTGTCATTCCCAGGTCTGGGGTTTATACTGGTGGTAAGGAGATGGCGCTGTGAAAAAACCCCCGTCAAAACAGGATATTCGACGTCGACTCGAGTCGCAGACGCGTTCTTATCTCGATCGTGGCGGTGAAATCCGAGCTGTTCCCCAAGGCGTCAGTGCGGTTGACGAGGCCATTTCTCCTATTAAGACCCCTATTTTTACTGGCAAGCCTCAGCAGCGTACGCCCGTGAATGACGTCATAGAGACGCTCCGACGTCGGCGCGAATCGCAATTGAAACGCGTTCCAAAGACCGTCAGACGTCGTAAACCGCAACCGCGAAAGCAGATTGTCTACGATGATTTCGGTGAACCGCTGCGAATTGTCTACCACGAAGAGTAACCCTCGGTGAACTGAGCGCATCAGGGCCGCGTAGGGAACTATGCAGGCTCTGGGGGTTATGATGTTAGGCATTTCCAAGACGATTTATGTTGCGCGATCCGTAGAGGACTGTTTTCTCTACTTGAGTGATGTGCGGAAACTTATCGAATGGGATCCGGCCGTCTACGCTACGCGCAAAGATTCTCTCGGACCCGTTGCCAAGGGCTCTTACTTCACTGTACGTGTAGCGATCGGGGTCCTGTCGCTCCGTTTCAGATACATCATTACAGAACACACCTCCAGTCGACGCATCGTCATTGCCGGGAGGAGTATGTTTCTTAACGTCAATGACACCATCGAATTGAGTGAGGCTGATGGACATACGGCCATCAGCTATCACGCAGAATTTCACTTCAAGTTTGGGCTAGAACGCCTTCTACCAAGGCTTACAGAAGCACTCGATAAGCAATGTCAGCTCGCAATTGACGGCTTAGAGATTGCGCTGACCAGATTGGCCGATGAAGCCACTCTGAGCCCAAGAAACGCGAAAGCTGATGCGAAGACGCTGAGTGCGCTTCGTTCATTTACGCGGCATGGGTATGTCACCGGTCGCCGAGTTTGGGCACCAATGAGTGAGCGCATGGAAGGCCGGCACGTGGTCCTGACGGGTGCCAATTCAGGCATTGGGCTGGCAGCGGCCATTGACCTGGCTTCAGCGGGCGCGTCATTGACCCTAATCGTCAGAGATGAAGCTAAGGCGGCCCATACCGCCGAGACAATCAAAGAGGCCACCGGCAGAACAGATATTCGCTTTGAATTCGCAGATCTCAGTCTTCTGAAAGATACCGATACGCTGATCGACCGACTCCTGGCGAAAGGAGAGGCCATCGATGTGCTGATAAACAATGCAGGGGCTCTGTTCAACGAACACACGATGACCTCAGAAGGGTTAGAGAAAAGCTATGCACTCTTGCTGCTCTCCCCCTCGCGGCTGTCTGAACGACTGTTACCGCTTCTGCAAAATCATGATACGACGGCCCGCATCATCAATGTCGTATCCGGCGGTATGTACGCTGAGCGCCTCAACCTCAAGCGACTTAACATGACATCCGATGGGTATCGGGGCGCCCGCGCGTACGCACAGTGTAAACGTGCCTTGAGTATCATGACGGAGATCTGGGCAGAGCGATGGCAGGAGCAAAACATTGTCGTGAATGCGATGCATCCTGGCTGGTCAGACACACCGGGGGTTCAGAAGTCGCTACCCCTGTTTCGGCGACTTACGAGACTGGTGCTTCGCTCGCATGCCGAAGGGGCAGATACCGTGGTCTGGATGGCGCAGGCCAATCAGGCTGCCCTGTCAACCGGTAAACTCTTCCTCGATAGGGAGCCGCGATCAACCTATCTACTAGGCAATAATGTCGAATCCGACGACGACAGGAAAGCATTAGAACCGCGGTTACAGCGCGATTTCGAATCCACTCTCGCGACTGCGCCCTCATAGGACTCCCTAAAAGCAGACCTGATCTCTTGAGTCGCGTGCCATGTCGCCGTATGTTGATTCAATCAACCGTTGTCTACGAGTAAGCCCATGGACTCATCTGCGATTAGGCCGTTCACACCATCGATCCCATCTGACGTAATTGCAGATCTCATTCAACGACTCAAACAGACGCGCCTTCCGGAAGCCGAGACCGTTGAAGACTGGAGTCAAGGCGTCCCGCTGAGTTATCAAGCTGAGCTTTTGAACTACTGGGCCAATGACTATGACTTTGATCGTATTGAGCAAAGGCTTGGAGCGTTCGATAACTTTGTCACTGATATCGACGGTATTGACATCCATTTCATTCACAAGCGCAGTCAGCACACTGCAGCGACGCCACTACTGATAACCCATGGATGGCCCGGATCCGTGTTGGAATACCTGGACATCCTTGACGCGCTGACCGATCCGACACAGCACGGCGGCTCACCCGACGATGCGTTCCATGTGGTATTACCCGCCCTCCCCGGCTTTGGCTTCTCGAGCAAGCCCAGAGACACGGGTACAGGCGTCCCAAAAATTGCGGCTCTCTGGGAAACGCTGATGCGTCGATTGAATTACACCGCATTCCACGCGCATGGGGGTGACTGGGGCTCTATCGTGACACAAGCGGTGTTACTGCAAGAGGAAACAGCCTGCACCGCTGGGCACTGCACACTTCCCATTGTGCTGCCCGACGAGACGACCTTAAGTGACCCACAGCCCGCTGAACTCGACGCGCTTGAGTCTTTCCAGTTTTATAACGATTGGGACTCGGGTTATTCGAAGCAACAAAGCACTCGACCACAGACGCTCGGCTACGGTCTCGCCGATTCTCCCTCAGGACAAATGGCATGGATCGTAGAAAAGTTTGCCTTCTGGATGGATTGCGAGCGCAACGGCGTTCGACACCCTGAAAACGTGCTTACCAAAGACCAACTCCTGGACAACGTGACGCTATATTGGGCGACAAACTCAGCCGCATCCTCGGCTCGGCTTTACTGGGAGAGTTTTAATACGCCGAACTTAAATCCTATCAGTCGACCCATGGCGTTGAGTGTTTTCCCCAAGGAAATCATGCGGACCAGTGAACGTTGGGCCCGCGGTCGATTTCATGACCTCGTGCATTTCAACAATCAGTTTGAACGCGGCGGACACTTCGCCGCGCTAGAAGTGCCTGATATTCTGGTGAGTGAGCTACGGACTTGGCGTTCTAAAACGCGCTAATCGACGGCTCGTTGGAAGTGTGTGACCCCTTCAATGAGGGTCATGTCAACAAGCAGCTCGCGCAAGTCAGGTGCCGTCAGAGGGCTGCCCGACAAAACGACCAAGTCCGCCAACTTTCCGGGCTCGATGGAACCAATGTCATCATCCATAAACACTTGCCAAGCCGCATCAATGGTAACCGCTCGCAGGGCACTCATACGATCGATTCGCTGATCCGGCCCTAACACCACGCCTGTCTTCGTTTTCCGCTCTACAGGGCTCCAAACGGCTTGTAGAGGCCTCATTGGCGTCACCGGTGTGTCCATGTGCGAAGAAAAGCGGACGCCCGCATCTTGGGCCCATTTTGCTGGGCTCATATTCGCTGCGCGCTCGGGGCCCATGAAAATCCCCGCATGACGATCACCCCAGAAAAACGTATGTGCGGCAAAGAAGCTGGGGGTCACGCCCAGTGCTGCCATGCGTTCAATTTGGTCCTTTCGCGACATTTGGGCATGAATGATCAGTGGTCTCGCCTCAGGCCAGGGATATTTGGCAGCAGCGGCTTCAATGGCATCGAGTGCATCTTGAATCGATGCGTCACCGTTGCCATGAATGGCTACCTGCACACGCTGCTTGTAGAGGCCCTCTACCTGTTCAAACAATACATCCCGCGGCACCGCTGGATAACCACGATAGTCAGGGTCACCTTTGTGGGGCCGGTGATAAGGCTTGCTCAAATATCCAGTAAACCCCTGGATGCTTCCATCGGCTATGATTTTCACCCGTGGCACACTGACACGACCACTCGCGAAATTATCGAGTGCTAGTTCACCTGTGAGCAAACCGTCCCCGACCTCGTCAAAGAACGGAAACAGCGCCACCCGCAGAGGCATTTGATTGTACTTAGACATGGGACCAAGCAGACTCGCGATGGCAGTCGGCATGCCGCCTGCCGATGCCGTTGTTACGCCATATTGCAAATACTCGGAAGTCGCGAGCTGGGTCATCTGCCAAGCATCGGTAGCAGACAAATCAAGCGTTTTATCCCTCGCATGATGCGTCGCCGTTTCCTCGAGAATCCCATTGGGTCGCCGCTGATCCGCTGAAGTGAGATCACGAACAATATGTCCCCCTTCAGGATCAGGCGTTGTTTCATCGATATGAAGTTCTGCCAGCGCAGCGGAGTTAACTACCATGAGGTGTCCTGATACGTGCACCACAGCAATCGGTCGGGTCGAAGAGACAAGATCAAGGTCATCACGCGTTGGATGTCGTTTTTCGGCCAATAAGGTGTCGTCGTAGTTACTGCCAACGAGCCATCCGTCGCTGCGCTCTTCACCAAACGCTCGCAACTTTTCGAGAAGCTCCGGGATAGACTCGGTGTCACCAATCGGAGGGCTGTTTAAATCAACGGTAAACGCCGTTTGACCTGACCCTGGAAAATGACCGTGCGCGTCGACAAAGCCGGGGATAAGGGTTCGTCCCGCAAGATCTACTACAACTGTGTTATCTGTTATCAGTGCATTAATCTCGGCCGAGCTGCCCACGCTTTCAATTAAACCATCACGCACGCTCACGGCTTCTGCAACCCGGTTATCAGGATCCATGGTGAGCACCTCCCCCCCAGTAAATACCTGGTGGGCTGGCGGCATTGGCGCCGAAATCAGTGTTGAAATATAGAGCCCAGCAACAACGATCAGAACGAAAAGTGCAACCAGAAAACGCTTAATAATCATGCTCTATCTCATTGTTATTGTTAGATTTAATAATGCGGAGGCGGAGCCTCATCGCCAGGGGAATCCAGCCCCTGGATAATTGAAGCCTGTTCTTTTATGCGGTTGCGCAACTCGGTAACAACGATATCGAGTCGATCAATACGCTCATGCTGTGATAGCAGTGCTCGCTCCAATTCATCGTTTGCGGCTTCGAGGAACGCTATCTTAGTCTCGAGTTCAGTGATGACTTCTGTCGTTTCCTGATTATTCAATGCTTTTGTATCTCACGTAATTGGATCGGCGCCCCTCGCGCCGTACACCATACCAACTGCTAAACTAACGAGGGAAGTAAAAACCAACTCAAAGAGACCATGAAGAAAAAAATGAAAGGAAACGCGGTTTACAGTACGGACCAAGGTCGGCTTTGCCCACAGTGTCACCGGGCCGTCAGCAACTGTGTTTGTGGTAAGGATCGACCACGTCACGTGGGAGACGGTATCGTAAGGATCTCTCGCGAGACCAAGGGCCGCGGGGGAAAAGCAGTGACCATCATCACCGGTCTTCCCGTCGCGACCTCGGAGTTAAAAACAATTTCAAAAACGCTGAAACAAAAATGCGGTGTTGGCGGCGCGGTAAAGGGCGAGCAGATTGAAATCCAAGGCGATCAGCGCGAGACCTGCAAAGGCGCGCTGGAGCACCTTGGATTCACCTGCAAACTCTCAGGTGGCTAGAGTTAGAACGTAATCAATGCCTTTTGACCGGTTGCGCGTACACCATATTTAGCGCCAGCTGCTGGAGTGACAGATTCGGCGAGGCTAACGCGATCTGAGTAACCACTGGCAAACGTAGTCGTGAGCTCGGCAACTACTCTCGCCTGCATACGATCAACCACTTCACGTCCCGCCTTCGTCATGAAGGGTGTTAATAGCCAGCCACCAATGCCCCAAGAGAAGCCATAGCCACGATTAAGCGTGGTGGGTGCCAAATCTAAGGCACCGTAAATGTAGAGTTGCTTAAACTCATTAGACCCATAGCGAGACCACTCCGTCATACGCTGCACCGCCGAGGCCTCCATTGCCATCAGGATTGCGTTACCCAACTTCCCGCCACCAATCGCATCAAACGCCAAGGTGGCCCCGGTCGCATTGAGTGCCGCAGTCAGCTGCTCCGCAAAGTCAGCATCTGAACTATTGACCACATGTTCGGCACCTTGACCTTTCAGAAGACTAACCTGCTCCTCGCTTCTCACAATATTAACCAGCGGAACACCGTCGTTGAGGCAAATACGGTTGAGCATCTGGCCAAGATTCGACGCTGCTGCCGTGTGTACAATCGCCTTATGGCCCTCCATTTTCATGGTTTCTACGAAGCCGAGAGCTGTCATTGGGTTCACGAAACATGAAGCCCCTTCTTCTGGCGTTGTGCTATCTGGGAGGGCAATACACTGAAAAATGGATACCGTTCGGTAGTCGGAGTACATCTCCCCACCAAAGAGCGCGACGCGCTTACCCAGAAGCGCCTGTGCTTCAGGACTGGCACCCGCCTCTACAACGGTGCCGCAGGCTTCATTTCCCACGGGCAACCACTCTCCCACCCTCGTTGCCATTGCGCGCATTGCGGGCGCTGGAACATCAAGAACGATGGAGGGGTGGCCGTTACGCTCTGAGGCACGAATTGAGTCAACATCAGCAGCCCCGAACATAAGCCCCAGATCGGAGGGGTTGATGGGCGACGCCTCAACTTTGACCATCACCTCGTTGTCGCTCGGCGCGGCAATATCAACCTCAAACAAGGCACATTCAATGGTACCCTCCGCGTGGACGCACGACTGCATTTGAAGACTTTTCATAATAATTTCCTATTGTTTTGGTTTGGGAGCTAAGTGAATTTACGAGGCTGAGTAGACCAAATGTGGTTGTAGGGAACAATCGTCACCATTGCAAATAACAATTGCTCTGAGGACAACAATTAATACAAAAAATCGCGCTCCATATCAGTGAGCATGTTCGCGGCCTTACCCGCTTTGAGCCGATAAATGACGCTGTACGCCAAAACGGCACGAACGTACTCCCGTGTCTCTTTAAACGGAATCGTATCGACCCATCGCGCGACACTCATGGTTCCCTCGCTCCAGCGCCGCACGCGATTAGGGCCCGCGTTGTAGGCTGCTAATGCCAATACGCGATTGCCGTCATACTGCTTGATCAAATCCGCGTAATACAGTGCGCCAACCGCCGTGTTATAGCCAGGGCGCATGAGCCGCGAGCGACTGTAACGGTAATTGTGTTTGCGCGCGGTCAAACGAGCCGTGCTGGGCATAAGCTGCATCAAACCCCGTGCACCAACCTCCGATACTGCGTCAGGGGCCATTGCGCTCTCACGCCTCGCTACGGCAAATAACTCTTCGACGTCCAAGCCGGACTCTTCCGAGGCATTCGAGAATTCGGTTTGATAAACGACAGGAAACCGCAAATCCACCCGCCCCCAGGCCTTCGCAGCAGCCGCGGCCTCGATGGCAAGACTGTGCCACCCCGATTCCGCAGCTAAGTCGGCGAGACTCAAAGCGACGGCAGGGTCGTCAAGTGCAGCTCTGAACTCACTTCTCGCCTCCCAGATCATTCCCACGGCGATGAGCTCTCGAACTCGGGCAACCACATCACTGTCGGTGACCGGCGCCGCAACGATGTCGTCACTTGCTAAACCGGGCGGGAGAGATAAGATCTCTGCCGCTAGGTATGCGTGAAAACCTCGCCCCGCTGCCAGAGTATTGAGTTCCGCCTCGGAGCGCTCCGCTTCACCGGGCGCTGCCGCCATAACGCGCCAATAACGCCACTCATCACTCGCTTGTCGCTCGGCAGACAGCCACTCATAGGCCACTCTAAAATTCGGCCAGTCCGCGTCTTCAATGGTAGATCTCAGATAGATCTCCGTCAGCTCATCGTCGCGCAACTCGGCCAAGCGCGATTTGACCCAATCACCAGGTGCAGCACTTTTCGCGAACAAACTATGACGGACAATGAGGCTGTGCATGGTCGCTTGCTGAGATTCGTCGAACTCGAAGCGTTTTGATAGGGCTTGCATCGCACCGAGTGCACGCTTGGGATTTACTTTGGCTAACCGCTTGATTCCCATATGCGCAATATCTTGCTGACGAGAGAGCGATCCACGTGTTTTCCGAGTGACCCGATCGGGACGGGTGTAGATTGCACCTAAATCATCGAGGCTACGCTTCAGGTCTTCGGACGCAAATCGCTTTAAGTAGCGCAGTAGGGTCGAGTTTCGCGCATCTGCGGCTTTTAACGCCCGATTCCACACCACCTCATCCGATGGCCCGGACTTTCGATACCAGGCCTTAAACGCAGGATCACAGGCCTTGATTTGCGACTTCCCTACTGTCCAAACACCGTTGAGAAGGGGTGTTGCTCGATGTTCGTCTCCCCCCATCAAAAGCGCATGCGCGCGATGACAGGTCAACTCAGTACTGAGTGATAAGCCGTCTGTGACCTCCACAACCGCTTCCCATCGACGGTCGTCAATTTTGTGCCGAACGAAACTACGCAAGGTGCGCATAGCAATGGGAGAAGCCTCCGCTGCCTGCAGAAATACTTTCACGTCGTCGGGCTTGCCGTAGTGCAGATTACCCTCAATCACGAGCGCATCGAGATAGATGGCGAGTGGATAATCATCCAACTCCTGACGCAAAGTCTGATACCTTGGCCCCACGCCTGTGCGAAGCTCTCTAACGGCCAATTTAAATTGGTCACGATCGCTGGTCTGCTGCGCTATCGCTGTGTCATCAGTCGCGCTAGCGACCAGAGGACCGAGTGAAAACAGACAACAGATCAGTACTGTGCGAGAGTTTCGGGAGATACAACTGAACATCTTAGGGAGCATGAAGCTCTATGACAGTTTTTTCAATCCAAATGCGAGCGACTAAACAGTAAACAAGACAACGCGGTAACCATGGAATCAAACACGATTAAGTTGACACAATTCAGCCCGGCCGCTGGTTGTGGCTGCAAATTGTCACCCGAGACGCTTCGAGAAATTCTGACGCCGGTGGAAATCGATGCACTCGAGGACAGCACATCCCCGTTGCTGGTAGGGAACAGTAGCCGCGATGATGCCGCGGCCGTCGATATTGGTGATGGCAGAGCCCTGCTGAGCACCACCGATTTTTTTACACCGATCGTGGATGACCCCTTCGAATTTGGACAGATTTCTGCGACCAATGCGATTAGCGATATCTATGCCATGGGAGGACATCCAACGGTGGCGATTGCCATACTGGGATGGCCAGTAGACAAGCTTGCGCCCTCCGTCGCCAGCAGTGTACTGGCGGGCGCTCGACAGACCTGTCGCGAGGCCGGAATCGCGCTGGCGGGAGGCCACAGCATTGATATCTCGGAACCCATTTTCGGACTCGCCGTTTCTGGGCTTGTCGAGATTGAGAATCTAAAGCAGAACAATGCAGCTCAACATGGGGACACGCTTTTCCTAACCAAACCGCTGGGAGTCGGAATCATCAGCACGGCGATCAAACACGGTAAGGCTCAGCGGGACGACGTTGAGCTGGCGAGTGAATGCATGCGATCACTTAACCGAATTGGGCCCTCCCTGGCGGCGATCAAAGGTGTCAATGCGCTGACTGATGTCACGGGGTTTGGACTCGCAGGCCACCTGACTGAAATCATGGTATCGAGCTCGCTTGATGCGGAAATTTCGTGGTCTAAGATCCCAAAACTGCCAAATCTCCAGCATTACGTGGCCGAGGCCTGTGTCCCCGGTGGCACGGGCCGGAATCATGCCTCAATAGCAAAACACTTACCGTCACTGAGTGACACCGAGCGCGCGATTCTGTGCGACCCTCAAACCAGTGGTGGACTGCTCATTACCGTGCAACCCGAGGCTGTGGATGAGGTCGCTAAAGTCCTGAAAAACGCAGGGTTACCCTTCATGCCGATTGGGCACCTGAGCAAGCAGGCCAGGGAAGAGGCATTACTGACGCTCTGTGACTGAGAAGCACTCATCACGTCTCGATTCATCGACCTTCGAGGAGCTGTTCCTCAGGGATAGACCCTTAATTGATACTCGTGCACCTATCGAGTTTGAGCGTGGCAGTTTTCCCGGAGCGGTTAACATCCCACTCATGACAGATGTCGAGCGCGAACAGGTGGGCATCCGCTATAAAGAACAGGGCGAACACGCCGCGGTCGCATTGGGTCACGAGCTGGTTTCTGGCCACGTAAAGGAAGACCGCATTGCCGCTTGGATCGAGCAGGTAGAGCGTAATGCGAATGCCGCCCTATTTTGTTTCCGCGGTGGATTGCGATCTCAAACGGTACAGGCATGGCTTGCTTCCGAGGGGTATCACCTGCCAGTCGTTGACGGGGGTTATAAAGCGCTCCGCGCTTACCTACTGAACTCCCTTGAGAAGTGCCTGTCCGACACCAGCCTTGTAGTCATTGGCGGGAGAACAGGCGTCGCAAAGACCGCATTATTGAATCAAGCCTCTGACATGCTCAGATTGCCAGTAATCGATTTAGAGGGCCTTGCACACCACAGAGGCAGCGCGTTTGGTAAGCGGGCAGAACCACAGCCGACTCAAGTCAATTTTGAGAACCGTATTGCTATCGAGCTACTTAAATTGCGTAACGGTGGGCATCAACAGGTGATAATGGAAGATGAAAGCCGATTGATTGGGCGATGCGCATTGCCCCTCACTTTGCAGGAAAAGCTCCGGGCGGCGCCTCTTGTCGTGCTGGATGCAAGTCTTGAAGACCGCGTCCATCACTCCTGGGAAAACTATATTTTAAGCAACTACCGAGAACAGGTCGCACTCTGTGACTCTCCCGAGGCTGCTTTTTCAGCCTTTGCCACTTCCTTACGGCTAAGTCTCGCGAATATTCAAAAGCGCCTAGGCGGCGCGCGCTATCAAGAGCTCTCCGAGGTGTTGGAAAAAGCGCTGCTAGCGCACTCGCAGGGCGACGCAGAACAACACAAGCAATGGATTACCGTTTTACTGCGGGACTACTACGACCCCATGTATGACTATCAACTCAAGTCCAAACAGCGGCATGTCGTATTTCGAGGCAACTTCAACGAAGTGCTAGAGTTCATGACAGGGACTATCGGCTCTCGCGCTTGAAGACCGACAGTATCTCGATGTGTGGTGTGTGAGGGAACATATCTAGGCCTGATACGTCATCCGCGAAAAGTCCACACGCTTGCATGAACACAGCGTCCCGCTCCCAGGTCGCCGCATCGCAGGAGACGTAAACAACCCATTGGGCTCGCATAAACCAAGCTGCTAGCGCATCGCGTTCTTTAAGCCCATCTCGAGGTGGATCCATGACAATACCGATCTCATGCTCAGCCACGGGCAAATTTGAGGTAATGCTTGGCTCGGAGAACAGATTAACTCGCACTGGTCGTACATTTGGCAAAGCGCGTGCAGTCAATTCGTCGATTGACAAGGCATCGGCCTCAACCGCAATTACGGGCGACTTTATCTGTTGCGAGATCAGCTCCGTCAGGTTGCCCGAACCGCAGAAGAATTCAAATACCGAGCCTGGCATGGGTAAGCTCGCCAGCTTGGCGCTCAACCATTTCCGCAACTGTTTGTTTTGGCCCGAATTACCTTGCCGAAACGCTTGGCGCTGATTGATCAGCGGCGTACCTCGCTCGTCATCAATATCAATGGTCGTCCACTGCTGGTGCTTACTGGGACGCCAATCTCGGTTGGGCAACGTCTTTCGAAGCGTTGCCAACTGTCGTTGATTCACATCGGTCAAAACGGGGCATTCAGTAACATCGGCTAGCTCATGGGATCCCTTAGCCACATAACCCAGCTTCACGCCATCGGACTTTAACTGCGCTCGATTGCGGTATCCCAGACTTTGAGATGCCTCGCGAACTAAGCATGTTTGCTTAGTAAAAGCGATTCTCTTGGCAATTTTTGAGAGTCGGTTCTGCTTTTGCTGGAGTTGCTCTTGGTAGTCAACGAACATCCAGGGACAACCTCCGCAACTGCCCTGCTGATGATGCACACAGACAGCGTCGCGACGCGCAGTTGATGGTGTCAGGATCGATTGGAGCTCGGCCACCACTGATTTACCCCGGCGAGACCGCTTGATCTCAACCTCCTCGCCCGGCCAGACGCCCGAGACAAATAAGATCTGCCCATCAGGCGCCTCGATAACACCACGCCCGTCACTGCTCAGATCACGAACAGCCTCCACGAAGACGTCCTCAACAACGGGCAGCGTGGACTGGGACGACCCAGCCCTAGACAGTTTTACTTTTCGACGCGACAAGGGTTCGCTCTTCCGTTCGATCGTTTAAGCCATAGCGCTTAGCGCATACCCGATACGATCCTGATTCATCGACTGCGATGTGGTGGCGCCGCTGGCAGGGATCGAACCTGCGACCTTTCGCTTAGGAGGCAAACGCTCTTCCAACTGAGCTACAACGGCACGAGGGTAAGTCTATGGCAGGTTAACCAAAAACTCTAACGTCACCGCTTATCCAGCCATTGATGCTACGGACGTTAACGCTGAATACGTGGGCTGATCCACTGCGAGACGGCCGGCAACGGTTAACCTAAGGTGCTCGTAAAGGCGCGAATCGTGAGCGCAGGATTCGCTCCGTAAAGCGTGTACGAGTTTCCAGCGCAGTTCGGCTAGGTCTCCCTCCCCAACAAGCACCGCTAAGCGATCCAGCTCCTGCGCCTCTAGCACAGGCAAAAACTGAAGCTCTCGCTCTGCAATAGCCAGGGAATTCATTGCCACCCGAAGTAAGAATTTATCAGCCCCCTCGAGATTCTCCAGAACCGATGTTTTGAGGTGCGCTCTCACCGAGCTCACTAGCTCGAATGATGTTGGCAAATTGGTCTCGTCTCGTGGCTCAAGCGAAGAGCCGATAGGGCCGGGGATCAAAAGGTGCACGCAATCCATCTGCGCTTCCGAACTTCTACGTCCGATAACCGGGCGCTCAACCGAGGGGGTTTCTCCCGTGCGCCAGGTCTGCGCCATTCCCAAGGTGGTTACAGACCACCAAAAGGACCCGAACACCTCCCAAAAATGAAGGGCTCCTTTATCTACGCAAGTCCCCGACTCTGTCTCATAACCTGCGATCAGGTCGTCAACCGTTCCGAACCCACCGACGGGCAACTCGCGCCGACCAAACCGCCATGAATTGACGCAAAGCCAACCAAGATCACGCATTGGATCGCCCAAATGACACAACTCCCAATCCAGAACCGCCCTGATACCCTGCTCGGACACCATCAGATTACCGTTTCGAAAATCGCCGTGAACCAAAGCGTTGTCTGACTGAGGAGGAATATTTCGAAGCAACCATTGCGCCGTATAGTCAATCATCGGTTGTGGTGTTTCCAGGGCGATGTAAGCCTCCCACGTCTCTCGAACAAGGCCTTCGGGCGATACAGCGTGCAGGACGTTACGCACCGACTCTGGAACCTTTATCGCGTGAATTCGTGCCAGTGCTTGACCACACTCAAAGGCGAGTTTTTCTCGCGTATTTTCAAGTTCAGGTAACTTGACGATACGTTGGCCCATGGTTTCACCACTCAGCCATTCCATAAGATAGCCATCCCCCAATCCATCGACGGAATCAAGGGACTCAATCACTCTAGGCACCGGAACATGGGCGGAAGACGCCAATTCGAGCAGTTCTGCCTCCACGCTGGGCGTCACCTGTCCATAGGAGGAGCGCTCGAGCCCGGGCTGTGCCCGTCGCAGCGCATAGTGGCCCTCATGGCCTTCGCGATGGCGCACGCTAACCTTAAACGTTTGCTGAGAGGCTCCTGCGGTCAGCTGCTGGACATCAATAAGCTCAGATTCCGGAAAAATCCGACCAATGAATCGGCTTACCTGTGAATTGAACTCAGCATCCAACACCGTCAACTCACACCTTTGGGTTTTCGCTGCCCCATAAACCCAAACAGATAACCGGCCACCCGCCGCTTTTGAATCTCATCCGCGCCCTCGGTGATTCGATAACGCCGGTGGTGTCGATAAATATGCTCAAACGGCTTGTAACGTGAGTAGCCAATTCCTCCGTGGACTTGCATGGCTGTATCCGCCGCCTCGCAGCACAACTGATTGGCTTGATAGTTACATATCGAGACTTTGTCGGAGACAGAAAAGGCCCCATCGCGATCCATTAACCAAGCCGTCTTGTGAATCAGCGCTCGCAGCATTTCACAGCGGGCTTGAAGATCGACTAACGGGAACTGAATCGCCTGATTGGTCGCCAGAGCTTTACCAAATGGCTTCCTGTGCTTCGCGTACTCTACGGCTTCGTCCACGCAGTATTGAGCGGCGCCCAAGCTCGATGCGGCTTGTCTAATGCGATTTTCGTTGAAGAAGTGCTGCACTACCTGCAGGCCTCGGCCTTCACCTGCAAATATGGCGCTGTCCGGCACCCGGACATCCGTAAACCGAACGCGAGCATGGTCAGAGGGCATATTGAACGTCCACAGGTACTCCTCGACGTCTACGCCCGGTGAATTCATAGGCACCAAAAACGCGGTTATGCCACCGGCGTCACCAGGGCCACCCGACGTGCGTGCCATAACCATATCGCTGTGCGCCTTGTGAACGCCTGTGTTCCAGGTCTTTACCCCATTAATGACCCAGTCATCGCCATCACGGACGGCAACAGTTTCCATATGTGTCGCATCGGAACCGTGATCGGGTTCGGTAATACCAAACGCAAAGCCCCGCGTTGCTGTTTTGAGCCCCGGCAGCCACTCCGCCTGCTGCTCAGGGGTGCCGTATTCGAGCATCAGCAACAGACCAATATTGTTACCCACGATGGAATGCTCATTCTGCAAGTCGTTGTGCAAGCCCAATCCCATGGCAGCTAAGTGTTCACGGATAATCGCCATGCCAAGATTGCCACCATCGCGGCCCCCATGCTCACTAGGAAACGGATAACTGAAAATGCCGGCAGCAATCGCGCGCCGCTTGGCCTCACCCAGTAACGCCTCCCACTCTTCATTCGGAAGGCCATCACGGTCCCAATCAGTCCGAGCATCCTCGCGCCGGTGATCGAAGAATCGAATGTTGTCGTCACTGTTCTCAAGCGGCTTGATCTCGCGCTCAATAAAACGATCCACCTCCTGCAAGAAAAGGCGGATATCCTCGGGAATATCGAAATTCATAACTCAGCGTGTCTTGTTGTTATTACCCGTTTCACGTTACGCACGATTATAGGCAAACACAAACGCGATTCTGAAGTGACATCGCGCCCGACAAAAATCAGAAGCCGCCGCCACCACCGCCACCGCCACCGCCACCGCCGAAACCGCCACCGCCCGCAGAGGGAGGGGTATAACCAACGCCACTTGTGACCGAGTCGCTGAACGAGGTTGTCCAAGTGGATCTACTCCCCCATCGACTTGAGGAGCGATGCTGGTACCAATTCATTTGATCTCCCATGGTTCCGTCGCTCATCCAGCGGCTCAACTCCTCAGAAAACTGGTCTATCCATTCTGCCTCCAGCTTCAATGCAAATGCGTATGGATAGAGTCGAGTGAATTGCTCCGGCGTTTTTGTTGGGGTCAAATGCCGGTCCAGCTTCTCCTCCGCCGCAGCAATGTACATCCTGAGGCCTTTTACCTCTGCAATGGCGCGCGTGCCTTGCACCGTTGGACTGTCAATGATCTTCGCCATCAAGAACGCAGAGAAACCCAGCCCGTAGGCAATAGCGCCCGGGAACATCAGCAGAACAAGTGTCTGCCAAAGAGGCCAAGATTCCTCAGCGTAAACCGCCACGGCATAATACTGTAGTACGAAGGCGAAAAAGGAGCAGAAGAAAAAGTCGGTCGCCAGCGCCAGTGGTCGACCGGCGAAGGACGCTTTATTGATCATCCACTTCTCACGCATTCCCATCAGTAATCCGGGAAGGAATACACTCAAACTAACAAAACCTGCCGACATTAACTGCTCATTTCGCTTCAGGAATGAATCGTTCTGTACGAGGATCATGACCGCTAACGCTGTGACAAGTGCGAGCGCCCAGAAAAAGATTTTGTAACCGGTTCGCCATTCAAACAGTTGCGCGCCCAATTCTTTATCGAGATGAGCAATCAGCGCATCCTGCGTTTTGATCAACTTCGTCGACTGCATTTTCAGCACCGTTTCATCATCGGTTTTCGTAGTCGTTTTCTGCAGTAAAAACTCATGACTGCCACCCATAAGCTCTTTGAGAACGACACGCTCACCGAGAGACAGTTCGCTATCGGGTGCCCCAGTGCGAGTCAGCATCGTTCCACTGGCATGCTTGTCGTCAATATTGATAACCCCTTTAGTGGCTGCGCTGACAACAGCCGTGACCATGAGGTGCGTGGGATCCGCAAAGCCAAACTGATAAATATATCGCGCCCCTGCCGCGGAGAGACCGCGGGGGGCATCGTATAAGGGCACTATGGTTTTGGCGGGTGGATCGATACCGACGCGCCGCCACAAGAAAATCATTAAACCAATGGCTAACCCTGCCAAGCCAAGGGGACCAATAGCGTGGCTCAACGGCTTCGTTGTTAACCAAGTGATGAAACCTTGATCGTTAATCGCAGTGCCCGATATTAAACTATTGGCCAAATCAGCCGTCGGGTAGCTCTCCGTTGCCTCAACTAAGTCCGGCCTCGTTTTCACCATCAGCGTGATACCGCGCTTCGCCATCAGATCGTTGGCGGTAACTCGAACTACATTGTCGGCAGCTTGCTGCCACTCAGCGTTGACGTAGTTTTGCTTGGCGCCGAAACGGCCACTTTTTATCTCAATATCTTGGGCCACGACCCCTACCGGGAAGCGGACTTCAACCTCCACAGACCGAATAGGAAATGCCCAGTGAAACGGAACGGCATTCCAGTAAAGCAGGTCGTGGTCTTCATACTGAAGAATGGCTCTGGGTACCCGATACCTAAGCTCGTAGGTGTACCACCTAGCCGTTTCTAACCGTCGATCTCTCCTACCCATGTAGATCTGATAAAAACCTGAACCACTCTCCGTAAACCAGCCTCGAAGCGGTACACCGTTTCGTTTTACGGAAATAACATCGTAGGGATTGGATGGTTGATATCGCTCAACATTCAGTAGCGAGAATTCGCGGAAGATACCTCTTTTTATCTTTTTACCCAGCGCATAGGCATCGATCGTCTCGATAATCTCCAGGCTACCATCCCTTTGGACATCGATTTCAACACCATAAAACCCCAAGGTCTCCCGACTCGGCGCGCGATGGGGGCGGCGCGACTTAGCCTCCTCTAACGCGCTGATAGTCCTGGTTTCGAGGTCGGCATTTACCTCCGCAGCAATCCGCGCGGCTAGCTCGCCATCGATATCCGATGCTGTAGGCAATCCCAACTCAGCATCGATCTCGATCACTGGAGATTGCGCTGACGCCCCTGTCATGAAAAAGACAAGGGCAAACCCAAAGCCCCATGCAAAGAGGCGAGGCATCACTTCGCGAATCAACGTCATCCCCTCCTCCGTTAACTGCTGAAGCTGACCTCAGGCACCGCCGCATCCGCTTCATTTTCAAGCTCGAAGAATTCAGCGGACGCGAAATTAAACATTCCAGCAATAAGATTGCCCGGGAACAGTTCCAATGCCGTATTGAAATCACGAACCGTGCCGTTGTAGTAGCGCCGGGCTTTCTGGATGACATCTTCCAAGTCAGATAATTCAGCCTGTAACTGTTGGAAATTCTTATCCGCTTTTAGATCAGGGTAGTTTTCAGCCACGGCAAAAAGATTCATCAGTGACTTGCCCATATTGCTCTCCGCTGCCGCCTGCTCGCCAACCGAGCCACGCCCGATGGAAGCTCGGGCCTGTGTCACTTCCTCGAATACTGAGGACTCGTGCTCTGCATAACCCTTTACCGTAGCGACCAAGTTTGGCACTAGGTTAGATCGTCGCTTCAACTGCACTTCAATACCACTCCAACCCTCTGAAACAAGGTTCTTGAGGCGAACAAAATTGTTATAGGCACCGATGGCCCACAACGCGATGGCCAATACGACCAGTACAACCAAACCAATAACGCCTAATACCGCCCAAACAGCCGTGCTCACGTCGCATCTCCTTATCTAAGACTCTCTTTAATATAGGAGTGAAAAATGAACCTCGCAACTTGGACTGCGGTTGACAGTCGCTTCCACATTCGGCGAAATGATGGAATACCAAAATAAGGACAAAGCCATGGCTTACGATCTGATTATTCGCGGCGGCACCGTCGTCGATGGCACCGGCCGCGAGCCCTACACAGCGGATGTGGCAATCACGGGTGAATCCGTTGTCGCAATCGGCACTGATCTGGGTGACGCGCAAGCAGTGTATGACGCCAGCGGCTGCTACGTGACACCGGGGTTTGTCGATATCCATACGCATTATGACGGTCAGGCCACGTGGGATCAGGAAATGGCACCTTCGTCCTGGCATGGCGTGACGACTGTTGTCATGGGTAACTGTGGTGTGGGCTTTGCACCTGCTGCGCCAGATCGACACGACTGGCTCATCAGATTAATGGAGGGTGTTGAGGATATTCCAGGATCAGCGCTCTCTGAGGGCATGTCATGGAATTGGGAGAGCTTTCCAGAGTACCTCGATGCGTTAGAGGAAATGCCAAGAGCAGTTGATGTTGCGACGCACGTGCCACATGGCGCGGTTCGAGCCTACGTGATGGGTGATCGTGGTGCGGCCAATGAAGATCCATCCGAATCTGACATCGCGAGAATGGCCAATATTGTCGAGGAAGGACTCCGAGCGGGAGCGCTGGGGTTTTCTACCTCACGAACGGTGCTACACAAATCAGTGGACGGTGAATTGGTACCCGGCACGACAGCTACGCCTGAAGAGCTCATTGGTATCGGTCGGGGCATGGCGCGGGTGGGTCACGGTGTATTCGAAATGGCCAGCGATCTTGTACCTGAGTGGAATGAATTCGAGTGGATGGGTGACCTCAGTCGTGAAACCGGCTTACCCGTCACTTTCACCGCCCTTCAGTCGCCGGTTAAAGCGATGAGCTTTGATGAGCAGATGGCCAACATGCGGGAGCAGAACGCCAAAGGCGCCAATATCCTGGCTCAAATATCGATGCGAGGAACCGGTCTCATACTGGGATGGCGCACGACGTTCAATCCGTTCTCGTTCAAGCCAAGCTGGGCTGAAGTTGCAGAACTGGAGGAAACAGCTCAACTGGAAAAGCTCGCTGATCCCGACTTTAAACAGAAACTCATTACGGAGGCATCGGTCTATCCCGAAAGCGACCTGCAGATACTAGGTGAGCTAATGGCAAATGGCTTCTCCATGCAGTACGAGCTCTCAGATGACTTTGACTACGAGCCCACAGCCCAGCAGTCAATCGCTTACCTGGCCGAGGAGGCTGGTGTATCGGGTGCCGAGTACGCGTATGACCTACTGATGAGTGAGGGAGGCACAGGATTCATCTACTTCCCACTACTGAACTACGCGGACGGTAATCTGAACTTTTTAGAGCCAGTGCTTCAGTCTGATGACTGCATCAATTCGCTATCGGATGGGGGCGCGCACTGCGGGACTATTTGTGATGCGGCGTCGCCAACCTTCATGCTGCAGCACTGGGTCCGCGACCGCAACGGCTTCAAGTTGAGCCTCAGTGAGGCCGTTAAGCGTCAGTGCGCTGACACTGCCAAGGTGTATGGCTTGGATGATAGAGGTGTACTCGCTCCCGGCTATCTGGCCGATATCAATATCATCGAACTCGAAAAAATAGGCATGAGTAAGCCATGGGTTGCGAATGATTTACCGGCCGGCGGTAAGCGACTGTTACAGTCATCTACAGGCTATCGAGCTACTTTCAAGTCGGGCGTTCAGACCTTTGACAACGGCAGGTATCTCGGAGAAACACCTGGAACATTGATCCGCGGTCCACAGGCATCCCCCACAGCTGACTCATTAAAAGCGGCGAGCTAAGTGATCATGCGGGGGCTACGATGGCCATCGTGAGTCCCCGCTCATCTTTCTCCGGCGTCGCCGGCATTACAATTCTTTGATGTAGCTGTCGCTCCGCCGTAAGCAAACAGACCAGTGCATCAATGCAGTCGTCTGGAAGCACGTCTTTACGTTTGTAATCCTGACTGGCTCGCTCGAGAGCAATATCCACCCCAGAAAGATCAGCCAGAAGAGTTATTCGCTCGGCTCGACCGATCTCTGTCTTTTTGGAGGCTTTGAGTGCTATCCCACTATTCAGTTGTGCGAAAGCCACCTCAGGATGGCACTCGTACCACTCACCTCGTCTTTCGTGATTCATAAGCCAATCATCGAGCTCACGTATTTTTGGGAAAAGATAAAAGGATTGCTTACTCAACCCTTTGCCCGTGAGCTCACGCGATAAGGCATTGGCCTGTGGATAATCACCAATACGGGTAACTGCTCGTGGCGGGACGCCAAATACACTCGAGGACCGGTAGGGCTTAAGCCGCTCTCGTGCCAATGCATCGCATTGCCGACGCGAATCGTCACTCACCAATCCAATGGGCATATCAATCATGACAGTCGTTTCGCGACCGAGGTGGGGAGCCAGCTCTGACAAGGTCTTTACTATCGCGAGCGCCGGCTTACCGTCCAGCCGGAACGCCGCAACCCAGCCAGCGCGGCAGCCATCAATACCCACGGCCGTGAGCTTTAACGAAGTGGGAAGACTAAGATCTGCCAACATAGGGACGCGGGTACCATTGCTGACGAACAGCAGACACTAAAGCCTACGTTAGTAGCGGGTGACCTGCACTGGCATACGTGAGAAACCCCGAACAAAGTTGTGGCAAAGTCGGGTCGGTGGTTCAACCATTCGAATGTCACTGAAACGCTTCAGGGCCTCTTCCCACACAACGCGAAGCTGCATTTCGGCCAGGCGATTTCCCATACAACGATGAATCCCAAAACCAAACGCAGCATGATTACGAACGCCCGAGCGGTCAATTTGGAACGTTTCGGCCTCAGGAATAACCGACTCATCTCGGTTAGCAGAGCAATACCAGAGGATGACCTTGTCGCCAGCCTTCATATGCTGACCTCGAAACTCGGTATCACGAGTCACGGTACGTCGCATATGAGACAACGGGGTTTGGAATCGTATGATTTCGGAGACCATGGAGGGAATCAGAGAACGATCCGCCTTAACGCGAGCAAATTCCTCTGGGAAGTCATTGAGAAAGAGCACGCCGCCCGACATCGAATTACGCGTGGTGTCATTGCCTCCCACGATAAGTAGCATGAGATTCCCAATGTAATTCATGGGGTCGTCCACCATGTTGGCGGTATTTTCATCGCGCTGCATCAATCTGATCAAGTCGAAGGACTCGACATCATCGCCGACGCGCTCGTGCCACAACCGAGTGAAGACCTCGAGTATCTCCATCACGATCTCGAGTCGATCTTCCTGCGTCAAACCCTGACCCGCGGTCATCCGCTCATCAGACGTTACCGCATCCGACCAGTCTGACAGCTTGTGGCGTATGTCCCACGGAAAATCAAACAATGTGGCCAACATCTGGGTCGTCAAATTGCGCGACACCAGCTCGACCCAGTCAAAGGTCTCGCCCTCTGGAAGCGCATCGAGGGCCTCTCCCGTGCGCTTGCGAATCAGGGACTCGAACTCTTGTAGATTCTTCGGTGCGACCACCGGCTGAACCGCCCTTCTCTGCACATCGTGCTCGGGCTGATCCATTGCAATGAACATTCTTGATCGACGCTCGGGCGGCGGATCAACGATGGCTATCGTGGGCTCAGACGAAAATATCTCAGTATTTTTTTCGACCTCGACAATGTCGTCAAAGCGGGTAATGGACCAGAACGGCCCAGCGGGACTCTCTGCCTGAAAGTGGACGGGGGACTCTTCGCGCAACCGCTTAAACAGGGGTTGCCAACAGTCGTACTCGAACCGTTTGGGGTCCGAGACGTCCAACGCCTCAAGTGGCGTGGTCAACGGATCAGCTAGCATGGGCTCGGCGCGATGATTCATGGCGGACCCTCCCTCGATTATTTTTTCAAAGCTCTTTTCTGACCGTGGATCACATCTGAAATTCAGGCAGCTTTACGGTCATATCACCGATGCTATCGCTAACTTGCAGTTGACAACTCAACCGCGAATTCCCTTCACGGTCTGGCCTCAGACCCAACATTGACTCCTCTTGAGGATCAACTGCTGGCAACGGTCCAGCCGACTCTTCGACGAAGCAATGACAGGTACCGCAGACCGCACCACCACCACAGTCAGCATCAATACCTGGAACATCGTACTTCATCGCGACTTCCATGACGCTCATACCCGCATCGGCGTCGACTTCATGTTCTGTCCCATCGAATTCAATGAACTTAATAACTGGCATTACCCATCCTTACTCAACTCGTTATTTCGCCGCGGATTGTGAATTATTTCCACGCGTTAGGCTAGTGTCCAGCCTAACGAAAGTGGCTTATCCCCGACCTGCAATACGCAAAAGCACACCCCTGAAAAGCGTCGATCGAAGCAGCGGATCGAGCCAGCGATACAGCCGGCCGGAAACCACAATCGATCTTCCCTTGTCACAACCCGTCAAACCTTCTCGTACGACGGTTGCCGCGTCGTACCAGATCCAGCTTGGTGAGCTATTTTTTTCCTCGATCATTCCTGCGACCTCATGGAACTCGGTATGTGTGAAGCCCGGGCATAATGCGGTGACGTGAACCCCGGATCCGCGTGTTGCCAGACAAAGCTCTTCTGATAATGCAATGACGTAGGCCTTTGCTGGTCCGTAGTTACCCGAATCGGAACTGGGGAATCGACCCGCGACTGAGGCCACATTAATCACTCTGCCATAGCCGCGTTCGCGCATGCCGGGAATCAATCGACTGCACAGTTCGGCCACTGTCTGCATCATCAGCTGCTCAAATGCGCGTTGAGTTGAAAAATCAGATACCTCTAGCAGATGGGGGCCTGCTATCCCCGCGTTGTTAATCAGCACATCGACCGAATGTCCGTGTTCCAAAATCGACTGACACAACTGTTCGGGTGAGCCCGGGAGACTTAAATCCTGTTCAATAATGGTCACAGGCGTCGTTAATGTCTCGGCAAGCGCCGCAAGTTTGTCCACTCGCCTGGCAACCAGAATAAACTGCGTCGCGGCGCCATCGAGCTGTCGGGCAAACTCAGCACCCAACCCAGCCGAAGCACCCGTAATGAGCACTGTACCTTTCATTGTTTGTCCCTAACGGCCGCGCCGAGTGGTTAGTTAATAACGTTGCACTCGAAGCCCGTCGCAGGGAAATGTACGTGACACAGTCCCACATCCTCCGAGCGACGTGCCACAATAATTCGCGTATCACTTCGACTCACGAGCGTGCCTGTGACCGGCACTCGACCGGTATCCAACGGCGTAACCGTTACCCATTGACCGACGTCTGGATGATCAGCGATGCCCTCCGGTAATGGTCTGGGCTCATGCGATTTTGCCGCGACCACCGCCTCATCGCCTGAGATGTCTTCACAGTGACCCCAGCCAAAGCCCTCGATGCGCACCATCCAAGCCTTCACCCCAACCGGCAGCGCAGCTTCTTTGATGCTCTTAAACCCTTTGGCAAGAAAAATAGGGTGATAGCATCGGAAATCACTCAAACAAGGCGCCTCACCACCCAAATAGGATTGCGATTGCAGCATCTGCTCCAAATCCTGCAGGAAGGCGTTAAACGTTGATTTTGCGACATCAGGTGTCTGTGCAGCGGGCCCGTGACCCTGGGCAAACGAAGCGCGGTCCTTCGCGAACGCAAGCATGCCCTTAACGCCCAGCATCATCGTTAGGCCAATCGCTGTTTTAAGCTGTGACCCCTGCCGAATCGCCGCAAAAAAAACGTCTGTCTCCGCTCGATGCGCGATTGCGAGAGCTTCTGCACTACAAGGCGCCAGTGACTTATCCGAACGGGAAATGACCTCATCACAGATGACAGCCGTATCGCAAAAGATATCCGCTCCACACTGCATTACGGGAATACGACGGTAGCCGCCAGCAAGAATGGCAAGCTGATCACGCGGTGGCTGAATCGGTACGTCAACCGATTGCCACGCCACACCCAAATACCCAGCTAAGAGACGGACCTTCTCTGCATAAGGCGATGCTGGGTAGTGATAGAGAATAAGTGGTGAAGTGGCCATGGTGCTTCCCCTAAAGACGTTGCAGGAAGCTTAGAGCCCTCTGGTATGAATTGCTACCGCGCCAGCGCGTCTCGAATACTTTGCGTGACGGCCTCGACGGATCCAATGCCATCGATACGGTGGTAAGACGGGCCTTCCAGCATGCGGTAAAAATCGACCAGTGGCCGAGTCTGACTCTCGTAGACGGACAAACGATGTCTCACCGTTTCTTCCGCATCGTCATCGCGTTGTATCAACGGCTCACCGCTCACGTCATCCACACCCTCCTCACGAGGCGGATTGTGGGTCACGTGATACACGCGACCACTTCCGGGGTGCACGCGTCGACCACTCATACGCGAGACAATTTCTTCATGATCCACATCAATCTCGATGACTTGATCGATTTCTATGCCTGCATCCACCATCGCCTCGGCTTGCGGGATCGTTCGTGGAAATCCGTCAAACAAGCACCCATTAACGCAGTCGGGAGCCTCCAGCCGATCTTTTACCAAGCCAATGATGATCTCGTCTGACACTAGACCACCCTCGTCCATAATGACCTTTGCTTTTATGCCGAGCTCGGTCCCTGCCTTGACGGCAGCTCTCAGCATGTCACCCGTGCTGATCTGCGGAATACCGAAGTGCTCGCACAGAAATGCGGCTTGCGTACCTTTGCCGGCGCCTGGCGCACCCAGAAGAATAATTCGCATGTTGTTCCTATTTGCTGGTATCGGCCCAGAAATCAGCCGAAGAGCGTGAAAATACACACCGTTCGACTCGCTTACAAGCCGTGTTTATTTTTCTCTTTTTGCTTCGCCTTGTGCCAACGTTCATCAAGGCGCTCTGCGGATTCGTCAGCCAGTGAACTTCCCTCCAACGCCGCCTCGCTCTCTGCCGATCTGATACGACTCTCAAAACGACGGTTTGCTTTACGCAGCGCAGTCTCTGAATCAATCTTTAAATGCCTAGCGATGTTGACGACCGTAAACAATACGTCTCCGAGTTCGTTCTCGATCTCATTTAGGTCACTCGAGGCCATCGCTTTCTCTAATTCCCGATATTCAGCCAAAAGCCGTGCTGACACATCGTTTGTACTACTGAAGTCGAACCCGACGGTTGCGGCGCGTTTTTGAAGTTTTTGCGCCCTCGACAATGAGCCTAGCGTCGTTGGTACGTCATCCATAATGCTGGTTTGTAAACGATCAGCCCGTTCCTTTGCCTTGGTCTTCTCCCAATTGGCCTTAATGCTAGCCATCGACGTTCGGTCTTCTATGAGGCCTTCAAGCTCTCCATCTTTAAAAACGTGCGGATGACGGCGGAGCAACTTCGATGTAATTCCCGATACAACGGAGTCAAAATCGAATCGGCCTTCTTCCTTGCCCAACTGCGCATAAAAAATCACTTGGAATAGAAGATCACCCAATTCCTCTTCAACGTGCTCGTAATCAGCTTGCTCTAATGCATCGATGAGCTCCAAACACTCTTCCAACGTAAATGGAGAGATGCTCTGATACGTCTGTTTTAAGTCCCATGGACAACCGTATTGAGGATCGCGCAGTCGCTCCATTAGGCGCTTGAGGTCGTCAATGTTATAGGTTCGATCCATGCAGGCTCTCTACTGATAAACGCCTGTCGACAGGTAACGATCACCGCGATCGCACACAATGGCAACGACGGTCACATTGTCGTGTGTCTCGGCAATTTCGAGCGCAGTTGCAATAGAAGCCCCTGAAGAAACACCCGCAAAAATCCCTTCTTCACGCGCCATGCGCCGCATGGTCTCTTCGGCTGTCGATTGAGAAACATCAATCACACGATCCACGGCAGCAGCATCAAAGATTGCAGGACGATAAGCCTCGGGCCAGCGCCGAATTCCCGGGATCTGCGACCCTTCTATCGGCTGCAGACCAATAATTTCAACAGCGGGGTTTTTCGCCTTTAGGAAGGACGACACACCCATAATCGTTCCGGTCGTTCCCATGGAACTCACAAAATGTGTCACCTCACCCTTCGTTTGTTCCCAGATCTCCGGCCCCGTGGACGCAACGTGACCAAGCGGGTTGTCGGGATTAGCGAACTGGTTGAGTACGATACCCTCACCTGCCGCAGCCATCTGATCCGCTAGATCCCTCGCGCCCTCCATACCCTCAGATTGGGTCACCTCAATTAGTTCGGCACCGTAGGCTGCCATGGATAGCTTTCGCTCACTGCTCATGTGACTCGGCATGATCAGAATTAGACGATACCCTCGAATCGCAGCGGCCATCGCCAAGGCAATGCCTGTGTTGCCGCTAGTGGCCTCGATAATGGTGTCACCGGGCTTTATCAGGCCGCGCACTTCAGCCTCGCGGATCATACTGATTGCGGGTCGATCCTTCACAGAACCGGCAGGGTTATTCCCTTCGAGCTTCGCGAGGACAACGCTACGGGGGTTAGCCAGCATTCGCTGCAATCTCACTAACGGAGTATTTCCTATAGTGGATTCGATGGTGGGGTACTGTTGCTTGCTCATCGTAGATTAGTCAACGAGTCGTCCTCTGATACCAGCCGGCTATTGGGCTATAGCAAACGCCACAACCGAGTCTACTTCATCCGAAATCGAGACCAAAACTTCCTGCGCCCCAATGGCTCGCAATCGCTCTTCCGCGGCTCCCGTCAATGCGACTTCGGGTTTGTTGAGCTGGTTTTTCGTAACGGTAATCAACGGCATAGTAATTCCCTCTCTAAACCCGGTACCCAAAGCCTTGGCAATGGCCTCTTTGGAAGCAAAGCGTTTTGCGATAAAAGAGGCCGTTATAGCGTTAGTAGCCAGCTCATCTGCAGACAATACTTTTCTGGCAAACCGTTCACCAAAGCGCTCATACGCCGCTTCTACCCGCTCTAGCTTTACGATATCGACGCCAATACCTCGTACCAAACTTATTTCTCCCATTAGTCGCTCAGTTGCCGCCATTCACTGACGGCTTCCCGTACTTTAAGGGGACGGCCACCTAAGCGTTGATCGATTGCGAGTCGCATGATCCGTTTGAGTTTAGACTGACACAGTTCATCGATCGTGCCATCGCTGCGCTGCCAATCCAGTAGGTGCTGCAATTCAAGACCCGAGACCGAGAGCGAAGTATCGCCCACAGAGCCCGCTACAAAGCCTCTCTCAGGTAGATAACTGTAGTCTACGGAGCGCTTGATAGGTTGGCCCTCAAAATCAATATGCCACTGAATCTGATAACCCAGCTCCTCCAGGAGCAACAACTCGAATCGTCGCAGTGTCAGCTCGAGGTCGGATGATGTCGAGATAACCTCTATCGCATGGCCGTAAGCGGCAAAGAGCGTAGGCACCGGGTCGAACTTCGGTAAAAGCCGTGTCAGTAATTCATTGAGATAGAGTCCAGACAACAGCTTCTCGCCGACCAGTGCGCGGCCAACGCCTGCGCTTTCGGCTGCAGCCACATATTTCAGCTCGCTGCTTCCGCCGTATGTCGCAAGAAGCGGATGAAATGGCTGCATAAGCGCTGCCATCATTCCACCGCGTTGCTTACGGTGAGCCCCTTTCACGATGGCGGATAAACGACCATCCGACGCCGTTAGAAAATGAACCAGGTAACTTGAGTCGCGATACGATTGGCGCCCCAGCACCCACGCTGGCTGCAGCGCCGAGGTCACGTCTCACCTTCGAGCCCAAGACTGCGCAAGGCGCGAATATCGTCGGACCATCCTGATTTAACTTTCACCCAGAGCTTTAACATCACCTTGCAATCAAAGGCTTTTTCCATGTCACGCCGGGCTTCTGTCCCAATCGAACGCAGGCGTGAGCCACCGGTTCCAATGACAATACGCTTTTGTCCATCCCGCTCGACAAAAATAATCGCATTGATGTGCAGCACGCCTCGATCATCTGTGTGAAAGGCCTCGATTTCCGTTGCTGTGGTGTGGGGTAATTCATCTCCCAGCTGACGGATAATTTTTTCCCTGATGAGTTCCGCTGCGAGAAACCGCTCGGTACGGTTGGTAATTTGCCCCTCTGGAAACAGATGATGCCCCTCGGGCAGCTTCTCTCTGACGAAGGTCTCCAAAAGATCGAGTTTCTTCTGCCGGAGTGCTGAAATTGGAAAAATACCCGCGAAGTCATGAAGCGCCTGAAGCGTGTCGAGCTCTGGCAGCAGTGCATTAGGGTCGTCCAATAAATCCATTTTGTTAATGACAAGTGCCACCGGGACCGTCACAGAGCGCAATTTCTCGAGCACCCAAGAATCCTCTTCGGTCCACTTCCCACGATCAATAAGAAAGAGAACAAGATCTACATCGGCCATTGCAGACGTGGCCGACCGATTCATTGCTTTATTGATCGCACGAGGTTCATTGCGATGAAGCCCCGGCGTATCAACAAAAATCATTTGATCCTTGTCTACTGTCTTTACACCCAGCACCTGCTGCCGAGTGGTTTGCGGCTTGCGGGAGGTAATACTGAGTTTTTGTTCAAGAAGAAAGTTGAGGAGTGTCGACTTCCCAACATTAGGCCGTCCTACAAGGGCGACTAACCCGCATCGGGTGTCTAATTCTTCATTCATTTTCCAGTACCTCCAACATCGCCTGTGCCGCTTTTTGCTCTGCTTTTTTACGACTCGATGCTGTGCCGACTCGCTTGTTGTCGGAGGCCTCGCAGCGGCACTCCACGTCAAACACCTGATTGTGGTCATCGCCTGAGATCGCAAGCACTTCGTAGATAGGAAGTGGATAGCCCTTTCCCTGCAGCCACTCCTGTAAACGTGTCTTGGCATCGCGGGTGGTGTTGATATCGAGCTGGGCAACATCGGCAGCGAACCATGAACCGACTATCTGACTCGCCACACCGAAGCCAGCCTCGATCAATACACCACCGGCTAGTGCCTCAACGGTGTCCGCCAAAATACTCGCTCGATGGCGCCCACCGCTCTTTCGCTCACCCGCCCCCAACATAACGAGGGGGCCGAGGTCGAAACGCTCAGCCAAGATCGCGAGCCCCTCTTTAGACACAAGCTTGGAGCGGAGCCTCGACAGACTCCCCTCATCCAGGTCGGGATACTGGGCAAACAGCAGCTCAGCGACTACGGCGTTGACGAGGCCATCGCCAATAAACTCGAGTCGCTCATTATTGTCTATACCAAAGCTTCTATGGGTCAGCGCTCTAACGAGCAGGCCAGGCTCTTCAAATTGATAGCCAATGATTCGCTGCAGGGCTGCGTGCTTTGGTTTCATTGTAAGAGTAGCCAGATTCGTCTCCTGGGCTAGCGACCATCGACTTCAACGGTACCGAAATCCCAAACACCCTGTATAGGGCCTATCAAGGGAAAGACTGTCTGATATTTGAGCGTCAGAATAACGCCCGATCTGCGTCGATCAATAGCCACCTCAGACACATCAGCCTGAGAAATGCGGTTAACCGACCACGCTCTACGCGATGCCTCTCTAACGTCAGCACTGTGATCTTGCCCGGGAATGTAGTCGGCCGCCACTGACTGCATCGCGCTGACAATCGTCCTATGCTCCAGGTATACCGGCAAGACACGAAGGAGCGCTGTCAACACGACCCAACCCGTTACAATGACGCACAGAATCGAAAAATTCGAAGCCCCACGCATGGTGTGCGATGGGCCTAGCGCAGGATTAGGTTTCAATGAAGCCCTCCGGCGCGCTCAAAACTCGGGATACTGAAAAGCGACTCCCAGTGCATCCAAATAGCGACCGCCTCGCCCACGATGTCACGCTCGGGAACCTGTCCCCAGACCCGACTGTCACTGCTGTTATCCCGGTTGTCACCCATCATGAAATAGTGCCCCGGTCTGACAACAACGGAGAAATCCCTGACAGGTCTCAGATGATCGATCTGCACTAGGTGCCCCCTGCTCTCACGGGGCTCCTCCAAACCGATTTGAAGCCTTCGAGCGCCCGGAACATCGGCTAGCCACTCTCGGGGAATTGGCCGACCATTGACGGATAGTTGCTTGTTTCGATACTGAACTCGGTCCCCCGGCACCCCTATCACGCGCTTGATGTAGTACTGATCGTTCGCGTGAGGTGGGTAAAAGACCATGACGTCGCCGCGTTGGGGCGAGCTGACATCCCATATCTTCGTGCGTGTGACAGGTAATCGCAGCCCATATCGGTACTTATTGACCAGAATATAATCACCTACCTGAAGCGTTGGCACCATCGACGACGAGGGAATTTGGAAGGGCTCGTACAAGAACGATCTCAGTACCAAAACAAAGGCAAGGAGTGGGAAAAATGATTTCGCATACTCCACCACGACTGGGTCCATCGCATCACGAGACGCGCGCTCTATAAATAATTTGGCGTCAGCTGACTCGGGCTCATTCCAGCGCGGATACTGTTTTTGCAACGCGACGAGTCGTTCTGAGCGCGAAGACGCAAACAGGAGACTGTCGATTAGCCAAATGGCGCCACTAGCCCCAACGATAACGGTCAGGATGAGGGGCAGATCAATATTCAATGAAAGGTCCTCGTCGCCTTTTGATTAGTCTACTTGAAGGACAGCTAAGAACGCCGTCTGTGGGATCTCTACATTACCCACTTGTTTCATGCGCTTCTTCCCTGCCTTCTGCTTTTCGAGCAGCTTTTTCTTTCGGGTGACGTCACCGCCATAACACTTGGCTGTCACGTTCTTGCGCAGTGCCTTGACGGTTTGTCGAGCCACAATCTTGCCGCCAACAGCGGCCTGAATAGCCACATCGAACATTTGCCGAGGAATCAGCTCTTTCATCTTCTCAGTCAACACACGTCCACGACTTTGAATGTAATCTCTGTGAACAATGACCGAGAGCGCATCCACTCTATCGCCGTTGATTAGGACGTCTAGTTTGGACAATGGTGCCGTCTCGAACCGCTCGAACCCGTAATCAAGGGAAGCGTAACCTCGGCTCGCCGACTTCAGTCTGTCGAAGAAATCCAGGACGACTTCTGCCATCGGAATATCATAAATCACCTGGACCTGCTGCCCTAGAAACTGAAGATCCACCTGAGAGCCACGCTTTTCAACACATAATGTTATGACAGCGCCGAGATAGTCCTGCGGTGTCAATATCGTGCACCGCGCAATTGGCTCTCGCATGCTCTCTATTTCGCCGAGATCCGGTAGTTTAGAGGGGTTATCAACGTTGACCACATCGCCTGATTTTTTTACCACTTCGTAAATTACGGTCGGCGCCGTCGTGATGAGGTCTAGGTCATACTCCCGTTCGAGCCGCTCCTGGATAATCTCCATGTGAAGCATGCCCAAGAATCCACATCGAAAACCGAAGCCGAGCGCATCCGACGTCTCTGGCTCATAAAAAAGCGATGCATCGTTGAGCGTCAGCTTTCCTAACGCATCTCTAAAGTCTTCGTAATCGTCAGCGTTGATGGTGAAGATACCCGCGTATACCTGTGGCTTAACCTCTTGGAAGCCAGGTAGCGCCGCAGTCTCAGGGGCACCTGATGCGATGAGGGTGTCGCCCACAGGCGCGCCTTTAATATCTTTAATACCGGCGACAATGAACCCGACCTCACCCGCACGCAGCTGATCAGTGACCGTTCTTCGTGGCGTAAACACGCCTACCATGTCGGCCTGATGAACCTTGCCAGTAGACTTCACCACGAATTTATCGCGCTTTTTGATCTGCCCATGTTTGACCCTTACCAGGGAGACAACACCCAGATAGTTGTCAAACCAAGAGTCAATGATCAATGCCTGTAACGGCTCATCGACATCTCCCTCCGGCGCAGGGATGTGCTCGACCAGATACTCAAGTGCATCCTCAATGCCGAGACCGGTCTTGGCACTGACAGGCACGGCCTCGCTGGCTTCGATACCGATGATCTCCTCAATTTCATTCTTCACACGCTCGGGCTCTGCCTGGGGAAGATCCATCTTATTGAGGATGGGTAATACCTCTAGACCCTGCTCGATCGCCGTGTAGCAGTTAGCAACCGACTGGGCCTCCACGCCCTGCCCCGCATCAACCACCAACAAGGCTCCCTCGCACGCTGCTAAGGATCGGGACACCTCATAGGAAAAGTCGACGTGACCAGGTGTATCAATAAAATTGAGCTGATAGACCTCACCACTTCGGGCGGTGTAATTGAGTGTGACGCTCTGCGCCTTGATGGTAATGCCGCGCTCTCGCTCCAAATCCATGGAATCGAGCACCTGTTCGGCCATCTCTCTATCCGACAGACCGCCACAGTGTTGAATAAACCGATCGGCCAACGTCGACTTGCCATGATCTATGTGAGCAATGATGGAAAAATTGCGAATGTGACTCAGGTCGGTCACGGCAGCTCCCTAAACGTAAATGAGGGCTCTTAGTAGTAAGCCCTCGTGCGCGCGGAGTTTAGCGCAGGCGCCTGCGCGATGACCACTCAATGGTCAGTCATTTTCCGGTACTTTGATACCAATGAACTGCGGCGCGCCCTGTCGGATCAGGCGTACTGACACAGAGTCGCCGGGCTCAACACTCTCTGCTGCCGCCGGCATATCACTGAGCCGACTGATAGCAGAGCGTCCAAATCGAGTCAGAATGTCGCCCGCTCTAACGCCGCCTTCAAAGGCTGGCGAGTCGGGTTCAACCGAGCTTACGACCACGCCACCGCGAACTGCGGGACCAGACTCATCCGACTTCTCGAGCTCTTTAACCGTCATCCCCAAAAGACTAACCGTTCCGGGCTCAGCTGTGCTGGTCACCACCCTCGCGACTTCATCCGCTTCTAGTGCTCCGATTTCAACTTCGAGCACCTTTTCGTCTCCATCTCTTATAACCGCGATGTCAACCACATCACCGGGAGCGATTAGCCCTATAACATGGGGTAAATCCGCCGACACCTCTATTGGCGCATTATCGACAGCGACAATGATGTCCCCTGACTCAATACCCGCTCGCTCAGCTGGCGAGTTACCGCCCACCTGTGCCACCAATGCGCCTCGAGGGCGGTCCAGATCGAATGATTCTGCAAGCGTTCGATCGACATTCTGGATGCTGACGCCCAGCCAGCCCCTCACCACCTCACCATTTACCCTCAACTGCTTGACGATATTCCGCACGACACGGGCGGGAATCGCAAAGGACAGTCCAATGGAACCACCTGAGCGCGTAAAGATCTGTGAATTCACACCGACGACCTCTCCGGCAAGGTTGAACAGTGGCCCTCCCGAGTTACCGGGATTAATTGCGACATCGGTTTGAATAAAG